>JABLTL010147397.1_pt1 | contig 15847 bp, 15 predicted proteins | sample 7160151 | NCBI WGS metagenome assembly JABLTL01 (sample SAMN14651223, study PRJNA627086) | human gut metagenome | isolation source: feces | host: Homo sapiens
AAACCCCTGTTCAATATAGAATTGAACAAGGGTTTGGGTAACTGGTGGTTTTTACTGTCTACTTTTACTTGACAAGTTCATTTGACGGGGGGTTATGATTCCATATTACCTACGGCAGTTCACTTTTTAGTGGGTTATGAGGCCGACAGTGGTGCGCCAATGTCGCAATCTTTCCCGACTGAATGACAAATGCGCTGCGTCCCCCCCTTGCCGTTTCGCTGGTGCAGGAAAGGCTGTTTTTAAAAGGCGCGCTGAACAAGGCTAAAAAGCCATAAAACAACGCCGGGAGGTAAGATAAGAAAAAAATTTTTTCTAAAAAAACGGTGCGGCTGCTGGTGCTTTTGGCGGTTGCGGCTGCGTTGTCGGTGCTTTTAAATATTGTAAAAACAAAAGAATACAGCAATTGGGTTTCTACTACAGCGGTAATAACCAATTGGCAAACTTCCCTTACAAAAAATGTTGGCCATACCCTGTATTTTAAGTATAAGGTAGGCGAAACAGAGTACAGCGGGCAGGATTCCTTTAGCGGGAATTTTCCGCAAGAACAAATTGGCAATACCGTTACTGTGTGGTACGACCCGGAGGAGGTAACCCGCGTTACAAGGTCCGATTTAAAGCCGGACGCAGGAATTTGGCCGTTTGCACCGTTTTTCTTTGCTGCGCCGCTTTCCCTTTATATTGTTTTTGGCGGTAACCGTTGCAACCCCAAAATGCCGGTTTAGCTTATTAATAAAAAAACGGAACAATGTAAAACCACTATTCCCTTGACGCGGCTTGAAAATTAAATGCGCTTGCCGGTAGAACCCGGTTTGTTTTTACACAAAACACTGCCCCAAAAATCGCCCGCAAGCGTCGCTTGACAAAGTCAAGTAATCTGTTCTTTCCTTTTGTGTTAAGGTTTGATATAATTAAATTGTTGCCGGGGCTTTCAGCAATTTTAAAACAGGGGGGCAAGCCTGTGTCAGTTGGCAAAAAAATTCAAGCGTATCGTAAACAATTTAATTTTTCGCAGGAGGAACTTGGGCAAAAATTGCTTGTAAGCCGGCAAACCGTTAGCCTTTGGGAAAAGGATCAAACCGTTCCAACTGTTGACAATTTAATGCGGCTGCGGGAAATTTTTGGCGTTTCGGTAGATGAATTGTTAGACATTAAGCCGGGGGAAAAGGAGCAAAAGGAGGAATGTGCGCCAAAGCCTAAGGCTGTTGAAACCTATTTGTTTAATTACCAAAAATCGGAGCTTAACGAAATTTACCGTTTGCAAAGAAAAAGCCTTTACAAAGGCCCTGTTTTGTTTACTTTGGCCTGTCTTTTTTGCGCTGTGATCTCGGCCGGGGAACCTGCTCCAAGCGCCGATTTTGGTTTGGGCCTTGGCGTTGGCGCGCTTTTCATTGGCCTGGTTTTTTATTTTAAAAACATTCGGGCTTACGGCAAGGCTTGGAAAAAGAGGATTCAATCTATGTGCTGTTCTACCTACGAATATAAGCTTTTTAGCGCTTGTTTAGAGGTGGGCGTTTATCGTAACGGTGAAAAAATTCGCAGTTTTAAATATAATTACGCCGCAATTGAAAAAATCCGGCCGTTAAAAAAGTGGTTGCTGCTTTTTGTTGACGGACAGATTTTTATTATTCGAAAAAGCAATTTAAAAGAAAACTCCCTGCTTTTTGGGCTTGAGCGCAGTTTGCAAATTTCTACCGTTCGGCAGCCTGCCCCTAACGGTTTAGGGGTTGTTTCTGTTTTTTTATTTGTCGCGTCGCTTTTGTTGCTTTTTGGGGCGCCTGTCTTAGCGGCGTTAATAACAAATCAAAACGGCATAATGTTTGAAAAAATGTGGCTGCTTTATTTGCTAACGCCCTTTCCAATTGCCTCTATTGTACTTGGATTTTTGTTAAAAGCAAAGGGCTACAAGTACAAGAAAAATATTGTTGCAGGGGTGATTGTAACGGTGTTTCTCTGCCTTTATGGGACCTCTGCCTTTTTATTTTCCAATTTGTACGATCACAGTAATGCACCGGTTGTTAAAATAGAGCAGTTAACGGGAACAGACCTTCCGGAGCCAAAACAAATAAACACGCAAAATTTGAAAGGGGTGGAAAAGCATCGTTCAGGAGTCAGTATTGAGTTAACCAGCGACATTTATTTTAGCCGCAACGGCGCTAAAGAGCTGGAGAATATTCTTGCAGCCGATGACCGATGGCAAGCCTCTTTTCAAAACGACCTGGTTGGCATTACCTCCTTTTTAAGTTTTTATGAAAGCTGCGATTATGCCTTAATTTATAACGCTACCACCGCCGAATATAATCGGTTGCCCGAACACAGCGGAACCTTTCATTTTATCAGTGTTGTTTACAATTCAAAAAATCAACAGCTGCACATGGTAGAATATAATTTAAACTACGCCAAATAACCCTTTTTTGGTTGTTTTGGGCTGCCTTGCAAAAGCAATAGCTGTTGCCGTGCGGTTTTGGGGCAAAAGGGGCATAAAGTTCTGCCCCGGCGGCCGCCAAAAGTTTGGCAATACCCAAGGGCGGCCCTTTAAAAAGCCTTTTTGCGGGCGTTTTCCAATAATGCGAAAAATCTTTTAAAAAAAACTAAAAAAACACTTGCAAATTTTATAAAAGTGTGGTATAAGTATATAGTGCCGTTGTCACAAACGGCCGGTGCGCAGCAATGCGCTTTTGTGTTTGCGGGTTAAGCCCAAAAGTAAGGTTTATTTACCTAAAAAGTAAGCTCCGCCTCGGGGGTCCTCACCGTGTAAAAATCAGGGGACGAAAACTTAATATGCGGGTATGGCGGAATTGGCAGACGCGTTAGATTCAGGTTCTAATGATCGCAAGGTCGTGGAGGTTCAAGTCCTCTTACCCGCACCATATCGAGTATTCATAAGGGATTTGACTTTATGAATACTCGATTTTTTATCTTGATACTGTTTTATCAAAACCACCCGTTAAACGGGTGGTTTGCACAAGGGCTATAAGCCCATAATGCCGACCCGCGTCTCAAGGCGCGGGCTTTCTCTTTGTTCAAGCCTTAGAGTCTTTGCCACTTTGGCTACCCCTAAAGGGGTTCGCTAAATGGGTCTGCGTATTCTCTAACGCTTAACTTATCCAATGCAATATCCGCTTTCTCTTGGTCTTGGATATATTTCTTTATTGTGCTCTCATTTAAGCCTACGGTTGAAACATAATATCCTTCTGCCCAAAAGTGTCGGTTGCCAAACTTATACTTTAAGTTTGCGTGTTTCTCAAACATCATCAGTGCGCTTTTACCTTTTAGATATCCCATAAAACTCGCTATGCTCGTTTTGGGCGGTATGCTTAGCAAAAGATGTGCATGATCCGGCATCATATGTCCGCTCTATGATCTCTACTCCTTTGTATTTGCACAGCGTTTTTATAATCTCTCGCAAATCTTTCCGGGTTTGGTTTTATATTATTTTCCTGCGATATTTTGGAACTATTACTATATGGTACTTGCATAACCATTTTGTGTGTGATAAACTATTTGTGCTATTAGCCATTAAAATTCTCCTTTCGTAGTTCTCTAAGACTTGAACAACCTTAAGGTACTACTTTAGGGGAATTTTTTTGTATAACCACTGTCGCGCACCCGCATAGCGGATGGTTCTTTGTTTCGGACATCCCGTCCTCAACCGGCTAAAGCCATAACAGCACAGCGCCGCAGAGCTTGATCTCTCTGCGGCGCTGCACAGCTCCCGGGCGATTCCTTTTAACGATGCCCTTATTGTTTTTCCGCACTGAAACACACCTGCACTTACGCCTTAGCTTCGCAGTAAAGGCAGCGGTAGACGCGATGATCCCTGTCGGTCAGGCGGAATATCTGCGGCAACTCCTGCTCGGTCGAAGAGATACAGCGCGGATTTTTGCATTTCAGGACATTGGTCAGCTCATGCGGCAGCTCTATGGTCTTTTTTTCGACAATCTTGCCGTCCTTGATCATATTCACCGTAACATCGGGGTCAACAAAGCCCAGAATATCGGTATCCACATCAAAATCCGAGTCGATCTTGATGATATCCTTTTTTCCGGATTTGCGGCTTGTGACATTTTCGATCAGCGCCACCGAGCAATCCAGCGTCTCCAGCCCCAAAAGGCGGTAGATTTTCATCCCCTTGCCGGCGGTTATGTGGTCGATCACGATACCGTTTTTGATGGAATCTATATTCATCCCTCTACCTCCAGCAGCTTCAATATTAGCGCCATTCGCATATATTTTCCGTAAAGCACCTGTTTAAAATAGCAGGCGCGCGGGTCGTCATCCACCGCAACGCTGATCTCGTTGACCCGCGGCAGGGGGTGCAGTATACGCAGTTTATCGCTCGCAAGCGCCATTTTTTCGGGCACTAAAATATAGGTATCTCTCAGGCGCAGATAGTCCTCCTCGTTGAAAAAGCGCTCTTTCTGCACACGGGTCATATACAGAATATCCAGATCGGCCACGGCGTTTTCCAGGCTGTCGGTCTCGGTATATTCTATGCCCTCTTTGCCGAGCCTGTCCCTGACATAGTCCGGCAGCTTTAATTCGTTGGGAGAGATCAGTACAAACCGCACGCCCTCATAGCGCATCAGCGCTGTGATCAGCGAATGCACGGTTCTGCCGAATTTCAGGTCACCGCAAAAGCCCACGGTCAGATGGTCAAGCCTGCCCTTTTCGCGGTAGATCGTCAGCAGATCGGCAAGGGTCTGCGTCGGATGGCAATGCCCGCCGTCCCCCGCGTTGATCACCGGTATGGAAGCGTTGCGGGCAGCCACAAGCGGCGCGCCCTCCTTCGGGTGGCGCATGGCAATGATATCGGCATAGCAGGAAATGACCTTCGCAGTGTCCGCCACGCTCTCGCCCTTGGCGGCGGAGGAGCTTTGCGCCTCGGAAAAGCCCAAAACGCTGCCGCCAAGCTCCAGCATAGCTGCCTCAAAACTCAGACGCGTTCTGGTAGACGGTTCGAAAAACAGGGTGGCAAGCTTTTTGCCCTTGCACTTCTCTTTGTATTTTTCGGGAGTGGCGATGATGTCGTTCGCCACACCGATCAGCTCTTCGATCTCGCCTGTGGTCAGCTCGGAAATATCAATCAGACTTCTCATTATACAGGATCATTCCTTTGCACCGTTGATTTTCAGGTAGTCTTTTATGCGTTGCACATTTTCGCGCTTTTTTGCATCCCCCTCGAGATACGCTATAATATCGTAAACATTGACCACCGCATACACGGGGAAGCCGAATTCTTCGCCAACCTCCGCCATGGCGGATTTTTCGGTCTGTCCCTTTTCACAGCGGTCCACCATCACAAAGGCGGCGGCAACCTTGACGCCGTCGAGCTTCGACAGGATCGCCATACTTTCCCGGATTGCCGTGCCCGCGGTAATGACGTCCTCAACGATGACCACCTCTTCGCCCGCCGCAGGCTTATAGCCCACAAAGACGCCGCCCTCGCCGTGATCCTTTTCCTCCTTGCGGTTAAAAAAGAACGGCACATCAAGTCCGTTTTCGGAAAGCGCTACCGCGACAGACACCGCGATCGGGATGCCCTTATAGGCGGGACCGTACAGCACGGCCTTTTTACTCCCCATTTTCTCAAAATACGCCTTGGCGTAAAATTCGCCCAGCTTGCGGATCTGGTCGCCGGTCTTGATCTCGCCCGCATTGATAAAATAGGGGATCTTTCTGCCGCTTTTGGCGGTGAAATCGCCGAATTTCAGCACACCGGCATTTTCCAAAAAGGCAATGAATTCGCGCTTGTAGCTCTGCATAGTGATGTCTCCTATCCTATAAATTCTCTGATGCACCGCTCATACGCCGCCACAGGGTCGGCAGCAGCGGTGATCGGTCTACCCACCACGATATAGTCGCTGCCGATCTCCCTGGCCCTTTGGGGGGTAGTGACGCGTGACTGGTCGCCCTTTTCGCCGTCGGCAAAGCGTATACCGGGCGTTACGGTCAAGAACCCGCTGCCGCAGGTGTTATGTACCGCCGCCGCTTCAAGCGGGGAGCATACCACGCCGTCAAGCCCCGCTTGTTTGGCATTCTCGGCATAGTGCATGACCACATCCTCCATTTTGCCCGGAATCAGCAGGTCCCTGTGCATGGCGTCCTCGTCGGTCGAGGTGAGCTGGGTTACAGCGATGAGCAGCGGGCGCGTGCCGTCCGGACGGGTCAGTCCCTCGAGCGCAGCGGTCATCATCGCCGCCGTACCCGCCGCATGCAGGTTGCACATATCAACATCGAGTCGCGACAGAACCTCCATGGATTTTTTTACGGTATTTGGAATGTCGTGCAGCTTCAAATCGAGAAATATTTTATGCCCCCTCGTCTTGATCGCTCTGACCATCTCGGGTCCCTCGGCATAGAAAAGCTCCATACCGATCTTGACAAACGGTTTTTCGCCCTCAAATTTGTCCAGAAAGTCAAGGCAGGTCTGTTTGTCTGCAAAGTCGCAGGCAATGATCACATCTTTACCCATGGTGCGCTCCTCCTATGATGTCACTCAAATTCTGTATGCCGTACTTGCTCATTTCCCCGGGCAGATCCTCGATGATCTTTTTGCAGGTGCAGGGGTCAATCAGGTTGGCTGCCCCCACCTCAACGGCGGCGGCGCCTGCCAGCATAAATTCCAACACGTCGGCCGCGGAGGATATGCCGCCCATGCCGACAATCGGAATTTTGACCGCCTCATACACCTGATACACCATTCTCACTGCCACGGGTTTGACCGCGGGGCCGGACAGCCCGCCCGTCTTGTTGGCCAGCAACGGCTTTCTTGTTTTCAGATCAATTCTCATCCCGAGCAGGGTGTTGATCAGCGATACGCCGTCCGCCCCCTCCGCCTCGCACGCTCTGGCGATCTCGGTGATGTCCGTCACATTGGGGGAAAGTTTGAGGATGACCGGTTTATTGGTCACACGCCGCACTGCCTTTGTGACTGCCGCGGCATTTTCGGCGCTCGTACCGAATGCCAGCCCGCCGCCGTGGACATTCGGGCAGGAGATGTTGATCTCAAACCAGCCGATCCCCTCGTCGCCGGTAAGCATTTCCACCGTCGATACATAATCGTCCACCGAAAAGCCGCTGACATTTGCCATGACCGGCTTTTGATAGACAGACCGGAGCACCTTCAGCTCATGACTGAGCACCTTTTCCGCACCGGGATTTTGCAGCCCCACCGCGTTTAACAGCCCTGAGGGACACTCGGCGATCCGCGGCGTGGGGTTGCCGAAGCGCGGCTCTTTGGTGGTGCCCTTCAGCGAGATCGAGCCTAGGATATTGATGTCATAAAACCGCGTGAATTCATAGCCGAAGCCGAAGGTACCGCTTGCGGGAATAACGGGGTTTGCAAGCTGTATGCCGCAGAGGCTGACAGATGTATCTACCATTCGATCTCCTCCCTCAAAAACACAGGTCCCTCGGTGCAGACGCGCTTCGGTCCATTTTTGGTTTTGCAGGTACAGCCCATGCAGGCGCCCGTGCCGCAGCCCATACGCTCCTCGAAGCTGAACTGACCGCCCGTTTTGGCGGCGGCATCGACAGCCTTGAGCATCGGCTTCGGCCCACAGGTGTAAAAAAAGGTATACTGCGCGTATGCCATGGCGGCATCAACAAAGCCCTTCAGCCCATAGGAGCCGTCTGCCGTCGTAACGGAGACATTGGCGCCTAAGGCACGAAATTCATCCTCCAGAAAGAGCTCCGTCTTTGTGTTGAAGCCCAGGATCACATTCACGGTCTTGTTTTCGGCGATCAGCTTCCGGCAAAGCCCGAAAAGAGGTGGAACGCCCACACCGCCGCCAATCAGGAGAGGGCGGTCGCCCGAAGGCGCGGTATCATAGCCGTTGCCGAGCGCGATCAGAAGATCCAGCTTTTCCCCTTTCTTGACCTGGCTCAGCGCCTTTGTCCCGTCGCCGACGACCTTGTATATGACGGTCAGGGCTTTGTCGTCCCAATCACACAGGGATATGGGGCGGCGCAGATAAAACCCGGGTACCTTGATATTGACAAACTGCCCCGGCGCGGTTATGGGGGAGGTATCGCCCGCCAGCACCAGCTTATACACCGCGGGCGCTATCGGTTCATTGCTTAAAGTTTCATAGAAAGCCTGTTTCATAAAACACCTCTTAAGCGTCTATTGTGGATATGCCGAGGGTGGTCTCTTCGAGTACATCGAGCAACACCTTGACGGTATCCAATGACGTAAACATGGTCACGTTGTTTTCGACTGCGCACCGGCGGATCTCGTACCCGTCCGACAGCACGCCGGAGGAATTCATATCCCTCGTATTGATCACATAGGTGACATAGCCCTGTCGGATCGCTTCGGTGATCTCGCGGCTTCCGTCACTTAGTTTACCTACCGCATGGGTGCGTATTCCGTTTTGCTTTAAAAAGTGCGCGGTGCCTGCGGTCGCCTGAATATTAAAGCCCATGTTGTAAAAACGGCAGATCAGCGGCAGCGCCTCTTCCTTGTCCTTGTCGGCAATGGTCGCCAGCACGGTGCCGTAGTTCATGACGTTCATTCCGCTGGCCTTCAGCGCCTTGTACAGCGCGCGGGTCAGCTTGTTGTCATAGCCGATCGCTTCGCCCGTGGACTTCATCTCGGGGGAGAGATAGGCGTCCAGCCCGCGCAGCTTAGAGAACGAGAACGCCGGGGCTTTGACATACCAGCGCTTTTTCTCCTCGGGGTAGAGCGTGTCAAATCCCTGCTCCTTGAGGCTCTTGCCCAGAATGACGAGCGTCGCCATATCCGCAAGGCTGTAGCCCGTCGCCTTAGAAAGGAACGGAACGGTTCTTGACGAGCGCGGGTTGACCTCGATGATAAATACATTGTCGTGTTTATCCACGATGAACTGGATATTGTAAAGCCCTACGATGCCGATTCCGAGTCCTAAACGTCTGGTATAGTCGAGTATGGTCTCCTTGACCTCGCAGCTGATGCTGAACGTGGGATATACGCTGATGGAGTCGCCGCTGTGGATGCCCGTACGCTCGACAAGCTCCATAATGCCCGGCACGAAAACATCCGTGCCGTCGCAGATGGCGTCCACTTCAAGCTCCTTGCCCGAAATGTATTTGTCCACGAGTACGGGCTTGTCCTCGTCAATCTCCACCGCGGTACGCAGATAGCGGCGCAGCTGATCCTCGTCCGCGACGATCTGCATGGCTCTGCCGCCCAGCACGAAGGACGGACGCACGAGCACGGGATAGCCGATCTCGGCGGCAGCCCTGACGCCATCCTCGATCCTTGTTACCGCTTTGCCCTGCGGCTGCGGAATATTCAGCTCCCTCAGCACCTTTTCAAACCGGTCGCGGTTTTCGGCGCGGTCGATCGCCTCGCAGTCGGTGCCGATGATCTTCACGCCGCGGTCCTTCAGGCTCTCCGCCAGATTGATGGCGGTCTGACCGCCCAGCGACGCGATCACCCCTACCGGATTTTCCAGGTGGATGATGTTCATCACATCTTCGGTGCAGAGCGGCTCAAAATAAAGCTTATCCGAGCAGGTGTAGTCGGTGGAAACGGTCTCGGGGTTGTTGTTGATGATAATCGCCTCATAGCCCGACCGCTTGATCGTGGTCACGGCGTGCACGGTGGAGTAGTCAAATTCGACGCCCTGCCCTATCCGGATGGGACCCGAGCCTAAAACGATGATTTTCTTTTTGTCCGACACGACCGATTCGTTTTCGTCCTCATAGGTCGAGTAAAAATAGGGAATATAGCTCTCAAATTCCGAGGCGCAGGTGTCGATCATCTTGTATACGGGGAACATGCTGTGCTTTTCTCTGATCTTATAGATCTCCTCACCCCTCATCCCCCAGAGCCTGCCGATAAACTCGTCCGAAAAGCCCAGCTTTTTGGCGGTATACAGCGTGTCGGTATCGCCGATATGTTCTTTGAGCCTGTTCTCGGTTCTGACGATATTTTTGATCTTTTCCAAGAAAAGCATATCAATCTTTGTCGCGTTGCAGATCATGCCTATATCGGTCTTTCGGCGCAAAAGCTCGGCGATGGCGTAGATGCGGTCATCGGTGCCGTCCTTGATATAGCTTAACATGTCGTCGTCCGAAAAGCTCTCGAACTTTTTCATATACAGGTGGTTTACTCCGATTTCCAGCGACCTTGCGGCTTTGAGCAGACTTTCCTCGACCGTTCTGCCGATGCTCATCACCTCGCCGGTGGCTTTCATCTGGGTCGAAAGCTTATTGTTTGCCGAGGAAAATTTATCAAACGGGAAGCGCGGCATCTTGGTAACGACATAATCGAGCGCCGGCTCAAACGAGGCGGGCGTGTTGGCAATTTGAATCTCATCAAGGTGCATCCCTACCGATATCTTGGCGGAGACGCGCGCAATCGGGTAGCCGCTCGCCTTGCTCGCCAGAGCGGAGGAGCGTGAAACGCGGGGATTTACCTCGATGAGGTAATAGTTGAAGGACAGCGGGTCAAGTGCAAACTGGACGTTGCATCCGCCCTCGATCTTCAGTGCGCGGATAATCTTCAGCGCGCTGTCGCGCAGCATATGGTATTCCTTGTTGGTCAGGGTCTGTGAGGGGCAGACAACGATGGAGTCGCCCGTGTGGATTCCCACGGGGTCGACATTTTCCATGTTGCAGATGGTGATGGCTGTGTCGTTGGCATCGCGCATGACCTCGTATTCGATCTCTTTATAGCCCTTGGTGCTTTTTTCAACCAGCACCTGATGAACGGGGGAAAGCTCCAGAGCGCCTCTCAGAATTTCGGCACATTCCTCCGCGTTGTCGGCAAAGCCGCCACCTGTGCCGCCCAAGGTAAAGGCGGGGCGTAGAACAACGGGATAGCCGATCTCCTCGGCGGCCTTCAGCCCATCCTCCATGCTCTCGGCAATGATCGACTGCAAGACCGGCTCGCCGATCTCCTTACAAAGCTCTTTAAACAGCTCCCGGTCCTCGGCGCGCTCAATGCTGCGGCTGGAGGTTCCCAGTAGCTCGGTGCTGCATTCGCGCAGGACGCCCTTTTTCTCAAGCTGCATGGCAAGGTTCAGCCCCGTCTGTCCACCAATGCCGGGCAGCACCGCATCCGGGCGCTCATAGCGGATTACCTTTGCCAAATATTCAAGGGTCAGCGGTTCCATATACACCTTGTCGGCAATCGTGGTATCGGTCATGATGGTCGCGGGATTTGAGTTGCACAAAACGACCTCGTAGCCCTCTTCCTTAAGGGCCAAACACGCTTGCGTGCCGGCATAGTCAAATTCCGCCGCCTGACCGATGACAATAGGCCCAGAGCCTATGACAAGTATTTTTTTGATATCGGTTCTTTTAGGCATGGTGATCTTCCTCCATAAGCGCAGTGAACTGATCGAACAAATAGGCACTGTCCTGCGGGCCGGGCGCACTTTCGGGATGGTACTGCACGCTGAACATTTTGGATGTCTCGTCCCTTACGCCCTCTACCGTGTCATCCAGCAGATTGATGTGCGTGACCTTCAGCCCCGTGTTTTGAAGGCTCTTTTCGTTTACGGCATAGCTGTGGTTCTGCGAGGTGATCTCAATTTTCCCTGTTTCCAGATTTTTAACAGGGTGATTTCCGCCGCGGTGGCCGAACTTCAGTTTATATGTCTCGGCACCGCAGGCCAGGCAGATCATCTGGTGCCCCAGACAAATGCCGAATATCGGATATTTGCCCCGCAGTTTTTTGACAAGGTCGATCACAGGGATCACATCCTCGGGGTCGCCCGGGCCGTTTGACAGGAAAATGCCGTCCGGCTTCATCCTTTCGATCTCGGCGGCGGAGGTGTTATAGGGCATGACCGTCACGTTGCAGCCGCGCGCATTTAACGAGCGGATGATATTGAGCTTGATCCCGCAGTCGATGGCCACGACATTATATCTGGCGTTTGCCGTCCGTGCATAGCAGCGCTTTTTGCAGCTGACCCTCGCCACCGCGTCGTGCGGAACAGGCGTGTTCCTAATCCTTTCGATCGCCGTTTCTGCCGGTGTATCGGCATTGGTGATCATGCCGCGGCGCGAGCCGATATCCCGAATGCTTCTCGTCAGCTTTCTCGTGTCGATCCCGGCAAGCCCCGGGATCTTATACTCCTCCATAACCTCGGAAAGCGTTTTGGTATAGCGGAAGTTTGAGGGCAGATCGTTATATTCCCTGACGATCAGACCGCCTATTGTCGGGATCTTGGTCTCATAATCCTCATCGGCTGTGCCGTAGTTACCAATCAGCGGATAGGTCATGACGACCGCCTGATCGGTATAGGACGGGTCGGAGATGATCTCCTGATACCCCACCATAGAGGTGTTGAACACAATCTCGCATACGGCGTCGCCCGCATAGCCAAAGCCGGTGCCGTAATACTCCGCGCCGTCCTCCAGCACTAATTTTCTGTGATATTCCATACCTCTTTACCTCCGCATACTGTCAGTAAGTTTCTGCCTGTAACCGTCATGCCGTCAAACGGCGTGCTTTTGCCCTTGCTTTTAAATTCCCGGGGGTCAATAGGGTATTCGCTCTGCAAATCATAAACGCATATATCCCCGGTCTCGGGCAGCCCGAACCGCCGCCGTGGGTTTACCGCCATCAGTTCGATCAGCTTTTTCAACGGGATGATCCCGGTTTTCACGAGCTTGGTATACAGCACGGGAAAGGCGGTCTCCAGCCCCACAACGCCCATCAGGCTGTTTTTCAGCCCGCGCGATTTTTCCTCGGCGCTATGCGGCGCATGGTCGGTAGCGATCATGTCGATCGTGCCGTCCCGCAATCCCTCCAGCAGTGCCTGCCGGTCCTCCTCACTTCGAATCGGCGGATTCATTTTGAAATTGCCGCTTTCCTGCAGATCACTATCGTTCAACACGAGGTAATGTGGCGCTGTCTCGCAGGTCACATCCACACCGTCTGCCTTGGCGCGACGTATCAACTCCACGCTCTCTTGGCAGGAAATATGGCACACATGGTATTTGCAGCCGGTCTCCCGGGCAAGCCGCAGATCCCTTTCGATCGGCTTCCATTCGCTCTCGGAGCAGATACCGCAATGACCGTGCAGGTGCGCGTAGGCGCCTTTGTGAATATATCCGCCGAAAAGCAGCGCGTTATCCTCGCAGTGCGCGGCGATGATCTTGTCCAGCGCTCTGGCTTTCTTCATGGCGGCGCGCATCATCTCTTCGCTCTGCACGCCCCTACCGTCGTCCGAAAAGGCGATGCAGCCGGCCGCCAAGGCTGCCATATCAGTCAGTGCTTCCCCCTTTTCGCCTACGGTGATCGCCGCATACGGATGAATGCGAATCACCGCGTCCCTCTCGATGATGTTCAGCTGCTCCCGAAGGCGTTCCAGACTGTCCGGCACGGGATCGAGATTCGGCATCGTGCAGACGTCGGTATAGCCACCCCTTGCCGCCGCAAGCGAACCCGTTTTTATGGTTTCCTTGTAAAAAAAACCCGGTTCTCTGAAATGTACATGCACATCACAGAAAGCCGGGAAAACATAAATCTGAGGAAAAGCGGAAAGAAAGCCGGCACTGCCGACCGATAAGGTGTAATTCTCCTGTTGAATGCTGCCGTTTCGGTAAACAAAAGCATTTTTGATCTGCATACTACAACTCCTATAAAAATAGCCCGCTTTTTGTAACAGCAGGCCACAAGCGCAAGAAAGCAAACTAACACACAGTCATTTATGCCAATCTTGCCGGCGTCACAGCACCCTGCTTAAAGATTTTTGTTATCTGTATTCTACCACCTAACGCGGATAATGTCAAGAGTAAAGTACGCAAAAGCACCATTGTTATCCTCGGTCGTATGCGCACCGCCGCCGATCGCCTGCCCGTTAAATGCAACACCGATAAAATCTTTATAAATAGCTAAGAAAAACCGGAAAAGCCGTAATATATTGCTACGCAGAATGGCATGCAACACAATTTTTAAAAATTTTATGGCGTAAAAAGAATAATACCGGCTGTGCAAAATCTGTACAACCGATATTGTTTTTTATTTTTAAGATCTGCAACACTTTGCTTTTACCGGATTTTAATTAAAGTTCACACTTAAATTTTTGTTTTAAACTGTCCTGATTTTCCCTAAACCGGATCCGAAACGGCCGCGGCAATTCGGCTATCCGCACAGCCGTAATAAAGAATCCACCTGCCGTTAAAATTTACCAATGCGTTGCCAAAAACAGTGTAGGGCGCAATCCCGTAACATTCGTACGGCAGCTGCGGCGTTAAAATCGGTTCCGTGCTTCTCGCAATTAGTTTGGCCGGGTTGTTTCTTTCAAAAAGCGCCCATCCAATGCTGTAACAGCAGGGCGCGTGCTTTCCTCCTTTGCCGATTTGTACAATAATGAAATCGACTTGGTGAAAATGGGCGGGGAGTTTGTTGCCGCCTGCGCCTTGCCGCGGCAGCGCACAGTGCTTTCAGATATGGTTGCGCTGGTGCACCATTCCGGGGCCAAAATTTTGTGCGAAGGGGTAGAAAATTTAGGCCAGGCCGAGTTTTTAAACCAAATTCACTGCGATATGCTGCAAGGGTTTTATTTTTCTAAAATTCTGCCAAAGGCCGAGTGCCAGCGGTTTTTAAAGGCCGAAGCTATTTTTAACGGGCCGGTGTTTAAAAATTAATTTTTGCATAAAACAGAGCGACCTTTTGAACTTTTTACAAGCTTAAAAGGTCGCTCACTGTTATTTTTAAGGTTTCCGAAAGTGCTTTTAATTCAATATCCGTAACAAATCTTTTGCCGCACTCAATGCGCTGAATGGCGTTTTTATCAACATCCAAACCAATAAGCTGCAGGCGGTCGGCTAATTCCCGTTGTGAAATGCCTAATTCTTTTCGCTTTTTTGCTATTTTAACACCGCACAGGTTGTTTTTTCCGTCTTTCGCTTTATTAATGAACATTTTTCCTCCACAAATGACATTTAGTGCTTGTCAACAAAGGAATTATATGCTATAATAATAGCTAATATGACATTTAGTGAATGTCAAAAAGGAGGAAAAACACATGGAAAACATGGAAAAAACAAAATTTTGTAAGCATTGTGGGGCAAAAATTCCGTTTGATGCAATTGTGTGTACGGCTTGCGGGTGTCAGGTGGAGGAGTTAAAATCCAGTCAGCAGGAGTCGCCGCAAATTGTAATTAACAACGCCAACAGCAATGTAAACGCCAATACGAATACCAATACCAATGCCGGTGCGGGGCACCGTATGTGCAATAAATGGGTAGCGCTTTGCTTCTGCATTTTTTTAGGTGTTTTTGGCGGGCACAAATTTTACGAGGGCAAAGCCGGCATGGGAGTTTTGTATCTTTGCACCGGTGGGTTGTGCGGCATAGGCGTTATTTGTGACGCAATTTCTATTTTCATGAAGCCCAATCCGTACGCCGTTTAAATTTTTTAAATTTAGGGGTTGACAAATAAGGGCACTGTGTGTATAATGGTAAAAAAGAAAAACCAGTGAGTAAGAAAAGTAAGTTTAAGCGGGCTACCTTAGAGAGCTGCGGTTGGTGCAATGCAGCGTGGCAGTTTTTACCGAATGGTCTTACGAGGGCAAACCGAAAGGCTGCGGCTTAGTAGGGGCGACGGCGTCCTACCGTTATATAGGAGCATATATGTTTGTATATGCACTGAGTGCGTTTGTTTTTACAAGCGAATTTGGGTGGTACCGCAGGTATAGCTTTTTACAGCTCCTGTCCCATGAATTTGGGGCAGGGGCTTTTTGTATTTAAAAAAAGCCCGGCAAATTAAACTTTGGCCGCAGCACAAAAAAGAAGGGAGCAGTTTTAAATGGGTTTAACGCGATGGCAAAGCCGTACGGCTTTTACAAAAACAATTGTTGTTTTGAAAGACAGCGTTAAGGCTTAAGGGAAGGAGTGTTGAATA
>JABLTL010094325.1_pt1 | contig 15823 bp, 10 predicted proteins | sample 7160151 | NCBI WGS metagenome assembly JABLTL01 (sample SAMN14651223, study PRJNA627086) | human gut metagenome | isolation source: feces | host: Homo sapiens
TCCTCCGTGCGCTCTGACTTCTCTTCCTCTGTGAATCTTTCGTTGTTGTGAAATTGTATCAACCTATTCTATCTCTATTTCGGCTAATCCTTTCTTCTTTTCACTTACCTCGTTGTAATCTCTCAGTATTGTCAATGAACTTATTTTTGTACCGCTTCTTCCGAAACGGGCTGCAAAGATACGCACTTTTTCTTTACCTCCAAATTTTTTTTGACATTTTTTATAAAAATTTTCGATGAGTGGGGATTTTCACCTTAATATAGTATATTTGTTTTTTGTCGGTGCGCTTCGACAGGCTCAGCGACCGACACCGGACCCTGAGCCTATCGAGGGGGTCGGACGGAATGACAAGAAAGAAATGAAAACAAAATAACGATCAATGGAAGAAAAAAGAAATGCTTTACCGGAGAACGCTCAAAGGGAGCTGGCACCGGGCGAGGAGTACAAGCCGCTCTTGGGGGCGGAGAGGAAATGGGCGGAAGTCACGCCATATTCAGTGACCCTTGGATTGCTGATGGTGGTCATCTTCTCTGCGGCGGCGGCCTATCTGGGGCTGCGCGTGGGACAGGTGTTCGAAGCTGCGATCCCGATCGCGATCATCGCGGTGGGTCTGACAAGCGCCCTCGGCAAAAAGGAAGGTCTGGGACAGAACGTCATCATCCAGTCGATTGGAGGCTGCTCCGGAGCCGTGGTGGCGGGCGCGATATTCACACTTCCTGCCATCTACATCCTTGGAGTTGATGTCAACTTTATGCAGATGTTCCTCTCGTCGCTGCTCGGCGGCGTTCTGGGAATATTGTTCCTCATCCCTTTCCGGAAATATTTCGTGAAGGAGATGCACGGAAAATATCCTTTCCCTGAGGCCACGGCCACTACACAGATCCTCGTGAGCGGCGAAGGCGGCGGCAAAGGAGCGGGAACGCTTCTGGTGAGCGGCCTCATCGGAGGTCTTTATGACTTCATTGTCAGCACTTTCGGAGCTTGGGCGGACACTGTGAGCACAACCGTTATGGGATTCGGACAGACTATCGCTGACAAGGCGAAGGTCGTTCTGAAACTGAACACGGGCGCGGCGGTGTTGGGCCTCGGCTACATCGTGGGCCTGAAATATGCCTTCATCATCTGCTGCGGCAGTTTCCTGGTGTGGCTGGTGATCATCCCGCTGATGAACCTCATCTGGGGCGGACAGGTGATTGATCTGATGAACACAGGAGTGACAATGACAATCGGGGAGATGAGCCCTGACCAGATATTCAAGGATTATGCAAGGCACATCGGCATTGGTGGCATCGCGACAGCCGGAATCATCGGCATCATCAAGTCGTTCGGCGTGATCAAGTCCGCTGTGGGGCTGGCTGTCGGCGAGTTCGGCAAGAAGGGTGGAAAAGTCGAGAACACCGAGAGGACACAGGAGGATATTCCTATGAAAACCATTGTGTTCGGCATAGTGCTGACGCTGTTGGCAGTGTTCGCTTTCTTCGCATTCGGAGGAGTTGTGAACAACATCTGGCAGGCGGTTGTCGGGCTGCTGATCGTGGCTATCATCTCGTTCCTGTTCACGACCGTGGCGGCAAACGCCATCGCCATCGTGGGTACAAACCCGGTGAGCGGAATGACGCTGATGACGCTGATCATCGCTGCGCTGATTCTCGTGGCTGTGGGGCTTAAGGGCAATGCCGGAATGGCTGCCGCTCTGATCATCGGTGGAGTTGTCTGCACCGCTCTTTCAGTGGCGGGTTCGTTCATCACCGACCTTAAGATCGGCTACTGGATCGGAAGCACTCCGAAGAAACAGGAAGGTTGGAAGTTCGTCGGTGTGGCTGTTGCGGCAGCCACCGTCTGCGGCGTTATGCTGGTGTTGAACAAGACTTACGGATTCGTAGGCGACCAGGCTCTCGTGGCTCCACAGGCCAACGCTATGGCGGCCGTGATCCAGCCGATGATGAACGGCGGAGGCGCCCCGTGGCTGCTTTACGGAATCGGTGCGGTGCTGGCCATCATATTGACTTTCTTCAAGATACCGGCATTGGCGTTTGCGCTTGGAATGTTCATTCCGATCGACCTGAACCTGCCGTTGCTGGTCGGTGGAGCGATCTCCTGGTACGTGAGCACACGCTCCAAAGACAAGGCTCTGAACGAGGCTCGTCTGAACAAGGGTACGCTGATCGCCTCAGGTTTCATCGCCGGCGGCGCGTTGATGGGTGTCGTGAGCGCGCTTTTGAAGTTCTTCAACGTGGATTGGTTTATGGCGGGCTGGAACGCTCAGTATGGTGAGGCCATCGCGATCATTCCGTTCATCGGAATCATCGCCTACACGGTGATCGCATCTTTGAGGGCTAAGGAATAAACAAACGGTCACGGGGTCTGCCGAAGTACCGTTATGACAGTCGCTTCGACAGGCTCAGATACCAGAAAATAACAAGAACAATGGAAAAAGTTTTGGACAGGTTCCTGAGGTATGTCAGCGTTGACACTCAGTCGAACGAGGAATCAGAGAGCCAGCCATCGGCGGCGAAAGAGCTCAATCTGCTGCGGATGCTGCGCGACGAGCTTCAGGCTCTCGGAGTGGAAGCCACTCTTGATGAATATGGTTACGTGATGGGGGCGATCCCTTCGAACATCGAGGCGAAAGTGCCGGCGATCGGCTTCATCGCCCACGTGGACACGGCCCCGGACGCATCGGGTGCGGACATCAAACCTCAGATAATCAATGAATATGACGGCGGAGATATTCCTTTAAAAGGGGTTCCGGGCCTGGCGCTGAAGCCTTCGGAGTTTCCGGAGATGCTTCACTATGTGGGCCAGACGCTGATCACCACGGACGGTACGACTCTGCTCGGTGCGGACGACAAGGCCGGTGTGGCAGAGATTATGGACGCGGTGCAGTACATCGTGGAGCATCCGGAGTTCAAGCACGGCGAGATCAAGATCGGGTTCACGCCTGACGAGGAGATCGGACGCGGTGTCGTCAAGTTCGATGTCAAGAAGTTCGGGGCTGAATATGCCTACACGATGGACGGCGGCGAGATCGGAGAGCTGGAGTTCGAGAATTTCAACGCGGCTTCAGCGAAGATTCATATTCAGGGCCGCAACGTTCATCCAGGATATGCCAAAGGGAAGATGAAGAACGCCATTCTTATCGCGACCGAACTAAACGGACTGCTTCCTGTTCAGCAGAGACCTGAATATACCGAAGGGTACGAAGGATTCTTCCATATCGTCGGATTCAACGGTTCGGTTGAAGAAGCGGACATCACCTACATCATCCGTGACCACGACCGCAAGGAGTTCGAGAGCAAGAAGGCGATTATGCAGAAATGTGTGGACTTCATCAATGTCAAGTACGGCGAGGGCACGGCGACGGCTGTGATCAAGGACCAGTACTACAATATGCGCGAGCAGGTTGAGCCGCACTATCACGTTGTGGAGAAGGCCGTGAAGGCGATGGAGATGGCCGGCATTAAGCCGAAGATCCAGCCGATCCGTGGAGGCACCGACGGAGCCAACCTGAGTTTCAAAGGCTTACCTTGCCCGAATATATTCGCCGGTGGCCTGAACTTCCACGGCAAGATGGAGTTCGTGCCGCTTCAGAGCATCGAGAAGGCCTCGCAGGTCATCCTCAACATCATCTCGCTTTACGCAGCAGAGTAAATCCTCGTGGCGGATAACCAATTGGTTATCAACAATAAAAACATTCTCGTGGTGGACATAATCACACCACGAGAATGTTTATTTTATTGGTTACTAAGCAATTAAATGCCAAGGTTACTTGATGACACCGAGTTCCTTGCCGACTTTGATGAAGGCGGCGATGGCTTTGTCAAGGTGCTCACGCTTGTGGGCGGCGGAGAGCTGGACGCGGATGCGGGCCTGGCCCTTCGGGACCACAGGGTAGTAGAAGCCTGTCACAAATATTCCTTCCTCGGCCATCTTGGCGGCGAACTTCTGGGAAAGAGGAGCGTCGTAGAGCATCACGGCGCAGATGGCACTCTGGGTCGGCTTTATGTCGAAGCCGGCGGCCAACATCTTGTCACGGAAGTAGTTGACATTTTCCTGCTGACGGTCGTGAAGCTCGTTGCTTTCCTTCAGCATCTTGAACATCTCAATGCCGGCGGCGACGATCATCGGAGGCAGGGAGTTGGAGAAGAGGTAAGGACGGGAGCGCTGGCGGAGCATATCGATTATCTCCTTGCGGCCAGTAGTGAATCCGCCGACGGTACCACCGAAAGCCTTGCCAAGGGTACCGGTGAATATGTCGATACGGCCATAGCAATCGAACTGTTCGGCGACTCCGTGGCCGGTCTTGCCGACTACGCCGGCTGAATGGCTCTCGTCAACCATCACAAGGGCGGCATATTTCTCGGCCAGTTCGCAGATCTTGTCCATCGGGGCGACGTTGCCGTCCATCGAGAACACGCCGTCCGTGCAGATGATGCGGAATCTCTGTGCCTGAGCCTCCTGGAGGCAACGCTCAAGGTCGGCCATATCAGCGTTGGCGTAACGGTAACGGACAGCCTTGCAGAGACGTACTCCATCAATGATGGATGCGTGGTTCAGGGAGTCGGAGATGATCGCGTCATCAGCCGTGAGAAGCGGCTCGAACACACCACCGTTGGCATCGAAGCATGATGCGTAGAGGATGGTGTCCTCAGTATGGAAGAAATCGGAGATGGCTGCCTCAAGTTCCTTGTGAAGATCTTGGGTTCCGCAGATGAAACGGACAGATGACATTCCGAATCCCCTCTCGTCCATAGCCTTCTTGGCCGCCTCGATGAGCCTCGGGGAATCGGCCAGGCCTAAATAGTTGTTGGCGCAGAAGTTAAGAGCCTTGCTGCCGTCCTGAAGAGTAATCTCTGCGGACTGGGCGGAGGCGATGTTTCTCTCGTTCTTGTAGAGTCCGGCTTCCTTGATGGAGGCAAGCTCTGCCTGTAGATGTTCCTGGAATTTTCCGTACATATTCATTAAAATTTTAAAACGTTTCGATTTCGCAGTGACAAATATATTAAATTTTGGCAAAAACGTTAATATTTTGTCATTATTAAAGGCTCTTGTCAGAAAATAATGTAAATTTGCAGTCGCTAATTTAGCAATAAACAAGCGATCTGCAATGAAAAATGTACTAGTGATAGGTTCGACCGGACAAATCGGGTCGGAACTGACAATGAAGATCAGGAGGATGTATCCTGAAGGTAATGTTGTGGCCGGTTACATCAAAGGCGCTGAGCCTAAAGGCATACTGCTTGAAAGCGGTCCAGCCGAGGAAGCAGATGTCTGCAACGGCGAGCAGCTTCTTGGAATCGTGAAGAAGTACAACATCGACACGATCTACAATCTTGCAGCCCTGCTCTCCGCCGTCGCGGAAAGGAAGCCGCAGCTGGCCTGGCACATCCAGATCGATGGATTGATGAATATCCTTGAGATAGCCCGTGAGAACAATGTGGCAGTGTTCACCCCGTCTTCCATCGGGTCCTTCGGTCCTGAGACTCCGCACCAGAACACCCCACAGGACACCCTCCAGAGGCCTCGCTCAATGTATGGAGTCACGAAGGTGGCGACCGAATTGCTCAGCGACTACTATCACACGAAATACGGGGTTGACACCCGTTCGGTGAGGTTTCCTGGACTTATCTCCAATGTCACCCTTCCGGGAGGCGGAACGACTGACTATGCGGTTGAGATCTACTATGCGGCAGTGAAAGGCGAGGAGTTTGTCTGCCCTATCGCGGCCGGGACATATATGGATATGATGTATATGCCGGACGCGCTGAAGGCCGCCGTGGACATTATGAACGCTGATCCGTCCAAGCTCAAGCACCGCAACTCATTCAACATCGCCTCGATGAGCTTTGATCCGGAAATCATTTACCATAAGATTCAGGAGCATATACCTGGATTCAAGATGCGCTACGAGGTTGATCCTGTGCGCCAGGCGATCGCTGACTCTTGGCCTGACAAGATGGATGATTCCTGCGCGCGTGAGGAATGGGGTTGGGCTCCGTCTTATGACCTTGAGACGATGACGGTGGATATGATCGACGCGCTTAAGAAGAAACTCCTCTAAAGGGGAATCCCGCACATAAAGGATAATAAAAAGGACTGGCCATCGGGTCAGTCCTTATTATTTTTACCGGATTTCCGGGCAGCTTTGGCATCCTTCTTTGCCTTCTGCTTTTCGTAGCGAGCCTTGTAACGCTCTATCATCCTCTCCTCCTTAGCCCTTCGCTTCTCCATCGCTTTCAAGGTCTTCAGAGTCTTGGCGCGTTTCTTCGCAAGAGCCTTTTCCTCCTTGGCCTTCGCCTTGGCGGCATCCTTGGCATCCAACTCAGCCCACCGGGCCTCCTTCGCGGCGGCCTTTTCCTGACGAGCCTTTTCTCTTTCAGCCCTCAGCCTTTCCTTCTCGGCTTTCTTTATAGCCTCTGGATCAGGAGCCTTTGGCTCAACAGCAATACTGTCAGACTTTACACTAAGACTATCCTTTACAGCGAGACTGTCGCTTAAAGCCAAAGTACTGTCCCGCCGTTCAAGGGAGTCTTTCTGAATATTCCCAAGCGCAAGACTGTCCCTTGTGGCAAGGCTGTCACCCAAGGCAAGGCTGTCCGCAGCCGCTATAGTCCTCAAACTGTCCGCGATACGAGCATCCTCGGCCTTACGCTCTGCCTCAAGACGTTTGCGTTCAGCGTTGCGCACACGCTTCAGGGAATCCTGCTGAGCCAGCATCTTATAGACACTGTTCATATAGCCCGGGAAATAGATGTCGGTCTGCTTGAATTTCGTCCTCGGCACAGATTCGTATCTTTGCCTTTCGGACTCTCGTGGCTTGTATGAAGTTATGTCTTCCGGTCCTTTCGGACGCTTGTCCGGCTCCCAATCGAAACCCTTGAGAATCTTCTCATCCTTCTTCATCTGAACCACAGGATAGGCGTCACTCTTAACGGCATCGAAATAGTTCAAGTCTTGAATATTCCCATCCTTCAGCGTCGCAGTCAACATCTTGGATTCAAATTTGTTGACAGTCGCAAGGGTTCCATCCTCTTCTATGAAGAACACACCGGAAGCCCCTCCCATAGCGTCAAACCGCTTCAAGGTACCGGTACTATCGAAATACGCCATCATCTCAGCGCCACGGATCTGGTCGTATGAGACGGAATCCTCCTGCACGATGATGAACGCGTTGGACATCAGGCTGGCTCTATCTATCGACTGGTTCTTGACGATCACGGTGATGCTGTCAGCGGTGTACTGACGGCGGATCTCGTTCCAGACAATCGGGGTCTGGTACAGACGGACCAAAGAATCCAAATCATTGTAAGCCAACGAATCACAGGTAACCTGCATATCATTCCTGAATACCTTGACATTCTTGATTCCGTAAATGAAATTTATCTTGGTGGAATCTTTTGGAGCGAGAGCCAGAGAATCCGAGACGGCAAGAGAGTCACCCACAGCGAGTGAATCAGAAACCGCAAGCGAATCCGTCGAGACGGTCAAGGAATCGGATTTGGTCCTCAGGCTGTCACTGGCAGCCTTAAGCGAGTCAGCCGAGGCTTTACGGGACAGAGAGTCCGGAGCCTGTGGCCGTCCCATAGACCAAAGTGGCAACTCAGGAGCGAGGTCATCATCAAACGGAGCCGGCAGGATCGGTTTCTTCCGTCCTCCGCTCCTGGATGTGGCCGGATTGCCTCCGGCTGCTTTCCCTGTGGAGACCTCAGCGGCCGCCTCTGTGGAAGCCGCCCCCTTGCCCCGTCCACGGTCAACCGCACCGGCGGCGTTAGGATCCTCCTCGGCCATCTTCTTGCGTGCTTCCTCAGCTGCCGCTCGGGCGGCTTCGGCGGCCTTGCGGCGATACTCTGTGACAGGATCGACGTTCAACTCCTTCAGTCTGGCCGCCGCGGCCTCAACCTCAGTGGAGTCAACCTCGAATCTCATAAAGGAGCGGAGAACCAATGTGTCCGCACCGATGTAGGCAGTGTCCCTCTTTTCCCCCTGCTCACTGATGGCTATCACGGCGGGCTCACGGGCCAGCTTCACGCAGGACAGCGAATCGACGTACTGCACATAACCGGCCAACGCGGCGACATTCCTCGTTGTGTCAAGCAGTTCCACGTGACCGAACATTTCGATGTTGTTCGGGATGCGGTAGAACACCAAGGTGTCAGCCCAAGCCTCCTGATCGGTGGTCAGCAGATGGACATCCTTCGTGAAAGTGAACCTCTCTATATTACGGTCATATTCACCGGCCTTGGAGGACAGCATATTGTTGTCTTTCCAAGCGTTGGTGCCGGTTCCGAAGAGGGCGATGTTGGTGGCGGTGTTGTACGTCAGGTTATCGGTCTTGACGAAGATGGAGTCAGTGTACATATTCACATTCCCCATAAAATCGAAGGTGTTCGTCTTCGAGTAGTAGTAGCCATCGTCACTTTCTATGATCTGGCCATCCTTGTCCCGCAAGGCTCCGCCGTGTCTGAACACGGCCACACTATCCTTGGTGTTATAGTCCAGATCCCTGGTTCTCAGCGTGTTCTTGTCCTTGTCCTGAAGCTGGACGAGAGTGCCACGGAACTCCGCCAGATCCTGATCGATCAGATAGTCAAGGCGGTCACTGCTCAGGACGGTGTTGTTCTGGATGATCTTGACATTGCCGAAAGCGTTGATTATGTTCTGGTTGACGTTCCAGAGGGCGGTGTCACAGACCAACAGCGTCGAATTGTGCTCGAAGCGAGCGTGCCCCAACGCCTTCCTGAAATTAAAGCCCTTTTCCTCAACCTGCTGAAGCTCATCACATCCAAGCAAACGGACAAGACTGTCTCTCCGCTCGTTTTTCTGAGCGAAGAGACTGAATGAGACCAGCAGAAGCAGGAATGAATATGTCAGGCGCCTTGCGAGCATCAGTCTTCAGAGAACTTTGAAGCCCAGCCGGAACGGTGGAAATCACAGTCCTTGAACAAAGGATCGATCACGATGTGCGTCTCCTTGATCTTTTTAGCAAGGAAATCATCGATGGCCTTCATCTGCTTGTCCTGACGGACCTGATCCTGAAGCTGGCTGAAATCTTCCTCGAACGAGGCTGTGTGGGCCGGGATGATCTTGTCCACACGGATGATCTTGTAGATCGTCTTTCCGACCACATAGTCCTTGACCTGATCCTGACGGCCATCATTGTCGGTTGACTCAATCGGTTCAGAGATCTCCCCTTCCTTCAAATCCTTGATGGCCAGGTAGTCCTCTGGCTTGAGCTGGTCGATCTCGAAATATGCGGAGCCAGTGTTCGGGTCGGACATCTGCCCGCCGTTCGTCCTGGTGGCAGGATCCTGAGAGTAGAAGTTGGCCGCCATCTTGAACGACACGGCGTTGTTGTTGATCTCGGTACGAAGGCTGTCCAATGTCTTGAACGCCTTATCCCTGTCATCGTCCGTGTACTTTGGCTTCATCAGTATGTGACGGGCGTTGAACATATCCCCTTTCTTCTCGATGACCTCGATGATGTGGAATCCGTCCGGAGTCTCGACAATCTGCGAGATCACGCCCGGCTTCAAAGCCATCGCGGCATCCGAGAACACCGGCCAGAAGATTGACTTCGAGGCCATTCCAAGTTCACCTCCCTTGCGGGCGCTGCCTGGGTCCTCCGAATATATTCGTGCGAGAGTGGAGAACTTCTCCCCGTTGATGATCCTCTCGCGAAGGTCAAGCAGCTTCTCACGCACGGCGAGATTGGCGGCCTCACGGTCTGGATAAAGACAAATCTGGCTGAGCTGGTATTTGATCGGCACGATCGGAAGGTTCTTCACATCGACCGTGTCAAGATATTCCTTGACATCATAAGGAGTCATCTCGGGGATTTTCTTTATAATCTCCTGCTGCTCCTGCTGGGTAAGGCTCATATCCTCGTACTGTTTGCGCCATTCCTGACGGAGACGGTAGAGAGGCTTGCCGAAATATTCCTCAACCTTGTCCTCGCCTCCGAGGTAGGTCAGCATCCTGTCCGCCTGCTGGGAAAGGCTTCCCTCGACCATATCCTGATTGACGGTCAGGGAGTCGATCCTCGCCTGCATCAGAAAAAGTTTGGACTCAAGGATGGACTCCAGCACCTCGCAACGGACATTGCGGTCAGAGGACATTCCCTGCGCGGCCCTGTCCTTGACAGCGCCTTCAATGTCGGAAATCATAACAACCTCGTTGCCGACAACCGCCACGGTCTTGTCAACGTATTTGTATTTCTGTGCTGAGGCCATCGCGCAGGTCGCGACGAGGGCGAAGAGTGTGATTGCTGTTTTCTTTATCATTTCGAATATATTTCAAAATTTTCCTTGACCTTGGCGTCTTCTATCAAGTCCCGTTCCAAACCAGTCAGGAGCTCGTGCTTTCTTCCACTTATGATTATGTCCTTTATCCTGTCCTCGCAGTACTCCACCGGAGCGGTCTCACCGGCCTTCATATAATCCACGATGTAGGCCACAGAGACGTTGCTGTCCCCGTCAGGGATCTCGATGAAGTGCCCGTTGCGCTGGGACAGCATCTGGACATAGTCCACACCGAACTCGGCGGCCAGCTTCACCGCGTCTATCCAGTCGTTGGAATAGTCGTGATAACGCTGGGTCGAATTGAAGGCGATGCTGTCGGCGGCCACCACGTCCTCAACCTTGTCCGAAGACATCAGCTTCTTGATCTTCTGAAGATTCGGGGAATCTTTCGGAATATTCATAAAACGGGCTTTGAGGATAGGCCGCTCCAGCTTGAAGGACTCTTTGTGGGAGTCATAATATTCATCAATCTGCTTTTTCGAGACGGTGGTGTCGAGGCGCTCGTTGATGTAGCGCTGCTCGTAGCGGTACCGCAGGAGCGACTGGCGGTAGGCCTCAAGCTCCTTCGAGACATCCTTCTCCTCCTTGGAGAGACGCTGCTGGGCGATGTCGAGGAAAGCCTTGTCCTTCACCCACGAGTTGATGTAGAGGTTCGCAAGGTTCACGCTGTCTTCCGGAGACGTGCCCTTGGGGATCACATCGTCCAGCTCCGAGCGATAGAGTTTATGGTCTCCCAGCCGGGCGACAACCTCCCCGTCGTGAATCAGCGAGGATATTGCCTTGCAGGACGGGAGGGCAGCGACGGCGGCAGCCATTATGAATATGCGGAACCTCTTGAGCATCATTGATTAGCGGGAATAGTTAGGGGCTTCCTTGGTGATGGTCACATCGTGCGGGTGGCTCTCAAGGAAGCCGGCGTTGGTGATGCGCACGAACTGGGCGTTCCTGAGTTCCTCGACAGTATGCGCTCCGCAGTAGCCCATTCCGGCCCTGAGTCCGCCGACAAGCTGATAGACAACCTCTGAGACGGTCCCCTTGTAAGGCACCTGGGCCACGATTCCTTCAGGAACGAGCTTTTTGATGTCGGACTCCATATCCTGGAAGTACCTGTCCTTCGAGCCTTGCTCCATCGCTTCGAGGGACCCCATTCCGCGGTAGGACTTGAAGCGGCGGCCGTTCATAATGATGGTCTCGCCAGGGGATTCCTCCGTTCCGGCGAGCAGTGAGCCTGCCATAATGGTGCTGGCACCGGCGGCAAGCGCCTTGACGATGTCTCCTGAATATCTTATACCACCGTCAGCGATCACAGGCACGCCAGTTCCCTTGAGGGCGTATGCCGCCTCCATAACGGCAGTGAGCTGCGGCACGCCGATTCCGGCGATGATTCTCGTGGTGCAGATCGAGCCCGGGCCGATTCCGACCTTCACGGCCTTGACTCCGGCATCGGCGAGAGCCTTGGCACCGGCCGCGGTGGCGACGTTTCCGGCGATGATCTGGAAATCCTTATAAGCGTCGCAGGCCTTCTTGATCATCCTGAGCACACCCTCAGAGTGGCCGTGGGCGGTGTCGAGGACGACTGCGTCGGCTCCGGCGTCGATCAGGAGACCGATCCTGTCGAGCGTGTCGGACTTGATTCCGGCGGCGGCGGCCACAAGGAGACGGCCCTTGCTGTCCTTGGAGGCGATAGGGTTGTCCTTGATCTTCATAAGGTCCTTGTAGGTGATCAGGCCGACGAGCTTGCCGTCGTTATCTACAACAGGAAGTTTTTCGACCTTGCTGTGCTGAAGGATCTTTGTCGCGTCGGCCAGAGTAATGCCCTTAGGCGCGGTCACGAGGTTCTCTTTTGTCATAACCTCGGAAATCGGCAGCTGCATATCCTCCTGGAATCTCAAGTCACGGTTCGTGACGATTCCGATAAGGAAGCCGTTGGCGTCCACGACAGGAATGCCGCCGATGTGATGCTTCTTCATCATCGCGAGGGCGTTGCCGACATTCGCGTCCGGGCTGATCGTCACAGGATCGTAGATCATTCCGTTCTCGGCCCTCTTCACGTGACGCACCTGCTCGCACTGCTGCTCGATGGTCATATTCTTGTGAATCACGCCGATACCACCGGCTCTCGCCATCGCTATGGCAAGATCGGCTTCTGTGACTGTGTCCATCGCAGCCGACACGATCGGGGTGTGGAGCTTGATGTCAGTCGTGAAATCTGTTGTGACATCCACGTCACGAGGAAGTACATCGGAATGTGCCGGAACCAGCAAAACGTCATCGAAGGTGAGGCCTTCAGGAATCTCTCGGTTTACAAACTTCGCCATTGTAATCAAATAAATTTGACAAATATAAGAATTTTCACGCAATAGTTGGCTTGGCTGGAGGGTTGTTCTGCCTCTATGGCCTCAAAAAATTCGGCTTCCGGCCCGACAGCCGACCTTCCGGCAAGCGAAAGTTGTGCCAGCCGACTGATCAAGGCTTTGAATATAAACGGCCTTGCCAAGTGTCACGCTCCTCCAGGCGCTTATCCAGAAGGCGGAGGATCTCGAAATTGCGGACGAGTCCCCAAGGGGTGTCGTTCACGAAGCGGGGCGGGACCTCGCCGGCGACCCGTTCGATGTAAAGGTCGGGGCGCAGACGTTCGAGGATGTCGATGACAAAGTCAAGATATTCATCAAGACCGGGGCGGTAGAAGGCTGAGGGGTCGGAGGCATATTCCTTTTCCATCGCTGTGCCTTTGACAATCTGGAGCTGGTGGAATTTGACGGAGCGCAGCGGGAGGGAGGAGATGAGGCCGCACTGGTCGAGGAGCATCTCACGGGTTTCGCCGGGGAGGCCGAGAATGAAGTGGGCTCCGGTGTCGATGCCTCTTTCGGCGGTCATTTCCACGGCTTTGCGGGCGCACTCGAAGTTGTGGCCTCGGTTGATGTGGCGGAGGGTGCTGTCGTAGCAGGATTCGATGCCGTACTCTACCACCACTATGGGTGCGGTGAGGGTATCCGGAACCGGGGCCTGGACAGTCGGTCCCGGAGCCTGCCGAAGGGATCTTTGCCACCCTGAAAGGACACGCCCCGACGCCAAGCCAGCCAGATAGTCCAGCTTCTTCTCATCGACACAATCCGGACGCGTGCCGATCACGATCCCCACCACCTCCGGATGGCTCAGGACCTCCTCATAAAGAGCCTTCAACCGATCCAACGGACCGTATGTGTTTGAATATGCCTGGAAATATGCCAGGTAGTGCCTCGCCCTCGGATATCGCACCTTTTGGAACTCTATTCCTTCGTCAATCTGTGTCAGAAGCGGCTTCCCCGGAGTACTGTAACCAGGATGGAAAGCGGCGTTGTCGCAGTAGGTACACCCTCCCCGCCCCACGGTTCCGTCCCGGTTAGGGCACGAGAACCCTGCGTCCAGAACAAGTTTCTGGAGCCGCTCACCGTACCTGCGGCGGTAATAACCCACGAACGAATTGTATCTTTTCCCTTCTGAAAAACCAAACATAATGCAGCCGTTACTCCTTCTTCCGATTCACCTTTCCTTCGCGTCCTCTTCAGTTCCACGTTCAATTGTGATTGTCCTATTCCGGGCATTCGGTTTTCAAAGAAATCCATTAAGGAGAACTCCTGTTCCACGTCCGGATGTGATTGCCCTATCCCCTTTTCCCGACACGTGCCACCGAAAAGTACGACATATTCCTTGCAAAACTAATGAATTGTGAATATTTTTACAAGTTGGATCCGTCATTGGTTCCGGAAAGAGAAGGTTTTTGATTGGCTTGAACCACGAAAGGGCATTTCAAGCAGAACAGTTTATTGATTATAAACAGATGTCGATATGAACATATTCCTGAAAATTTTGTCTTCGGCGGCCGCGGTCGCTCTGTCATTCAATTGTGCCGCCTCAGCGCAGGAAGCCCCTAAGAAATGGGCTGTGGTTGAGTTTTCCGCCAACTTTATGCGCGAGGCACCGGACTACGCCGCCGAGCTTGGAGACCAGGCGTTGATGGGGACGGTGGTCGAGGTCCTGGATAAGTCAAGCTACTGGGTCAAGATAAAGAGTCCGGAGCCTTACACGGCCTGGGTCAACGAGATGGGGCTCGTGCCGATGAGCGAGGAAGAGCTTCAGGACTACCTTGAGGCTCCGAAATACATCTGCACAGCGGCTTTCTCACACATTTACGAGGAGCCTTCGATGGATTCCAGGATTGTCTCCGATTTCGTGCTCGGAGACATCGTGAGAATCATGTACAGTGTCAGGACGCATGCCGGAGGACGTTACAAAGGCTATGAGGAGGGGCAGGCGGTTCTGAAGAAGAAGTTTGTCGGAGTCGTGCTGCCGTCAGGCAAGACCGGTTATGTTCCCGCTAAAGATGTCGCGGTGTTCTACAAATGGGCCAAAGACCGCAAGGACAGAACCACGGCCGGGAATGATTTCAGGCAGGATCTTCTGACCACGGGTTACAGGTTCCTCGGCGTACCGTACATGTGGGGCGGCACGTCCATCAAGAACGTGGACTGCAGCGGATTCACCCGCAGCGTATATTTCGCCAACGGAGTGCTCCTTCCGCGCAACGCCTCCCAACAGGCAAGGATCGGAGAGGATTTGGGAATATTCAAGGACAACGGGGATGTTGACTGGAGCGGTCTGCTTCCTGGCGACCTTCTGTTCTGGGGCAAGGCCGCGACCGACACCACCAGGGAGCGGATCACGCACGTGGGGATGTACATCGGTGACGGCAAGTTCATCCACTCCGCCCAGGTCGTGCGTGTCAACTCATTGGATTCCAGCGCTGCCGATTTCTACAACCGCAAGCCTGTCCGCGCCCGCCGCATCGTCGGCCACATAGACGCCGATGGCTCCGGAATCATCTCCACCTTACGCAGCCCGTCCTACTTTCCGCGGAATTAGTGCGGTCACAGCCCGTAAGCGACACCCGCATTGTCGGTCACATAGGCTCCAACGACTCCGGAATCATCTCCACCTTACGCAGCCCGTTGATTCAGCAAGTTCATCACCTGTTAATCAACTCGTCTCTAGGCTCGTTGAATTAACAAGCGACATTCAACGGCAATTTCATTTTCCGCAAATCGTGGCAATCTATGCTCAACAGGTCTCATATCTCATCCCAGAATATGTATGGTGGGCGAACTCTTTTTACGATACATATTAATAAATTACGGATTTCTGGTCTCCCCAAATGGATGGCAGGGCTTCATAACGCGCTGACCTTCAAGCCATGGGGCACCACACTCCAAGTTCCAACCAATTATGGACTCCTGGCCTCTTAAAATGACCAGCAGGGCTTCAGATCTTTCTAAACGCCAGACAATTAAGTGCACGGTTATCATTTTCTACCGTAGCGCCATCTTGAGTAGAGTCCCAAACCAAGTGCTACATAGCGACCTTAGCCGTTTCCAACCAAAAGACCGTAGCGCCATCTTGAGTGGAGTCCCAAACCAAGTGCTACATAGCGACCTTAGCCGTTTCCAACCAAAAGACCGGAGCGCCATCTTGAGTGGAGTCCCAAACCA
>JABLTL010111906.1_pt1 | contig 15793 bp, 9 predicted proteins | sample 7160151 | NCBI WGS metagenome assembly JABLTL01 (sample SAMN14651223, study PRJNA627086) | human gut metagenome | isolation source: feces | host: Homo sapiens
GCACCGCTATCTTCCTTGGAAGAAGCGGTCGAAACTGAAGTTTTTCACTCTCAAACCTTCAAACAAACAATTCAAAACAGCTTCTAAGATTAACCTGAATATAGTGCCCCCAAGGTTCCGCATATCATTCAATAATATACCATAACACCGAGGTGCGTGAGGATATTCACACTTGGAAGAGCAATTCGCTGACTGTCAGGCTGATGATGTTTTAGGTGCACACGATTTCTCACACCTGGAAGTCCGGAACACCTGTAGAACGTTCTGTACCGAGGCCGCTGACTCACAGGTGTGCAAACATACTCGCACCTAAAACATCAACTCTTTAGGTATCAATTAGATGCCGTTTTACGTGCGTATAGTTTCTCACACCTGGAAGAACAATCAGAAGTTTCTTTGATGACTTCCAGGTGAGAGTATGATTCTTTTTAGAAGGAATATCCCAAGCCGAGGTATGGGTAGAAAACGGACTTGGACAAGCCATATTTCCCGATTCCGTACGATGGACTTAAGCCGCAGCGGAACACCAGACCGTTCTCCGCGCGAAGACGGTAACCGACATTCGCGTAAAGGAAATTTCCCCACTGCGTCGTTCTCACTTCCTTCGGAGCAGTTCCCGTGGAACCATCAGGTAAGGTCACCGTCTTGCTTTCCGTAATCTTGTCAAAATACGCCCCGTTGGACATTCCGGCTCCGATCTCGAAATGATGTTTTCCTCTACCTGTCAGGTAGTTGATCTCCACCGGCACGCCGACACCATGAATCTCGTACCAGTTCCCGATGCCGAAACCGTACCCGACACCGACCGCGAAACCCAAACCCGAATCCCCTTTGAACCTTGCGTCATAAGAGGCACCGACCACATTGGCGGCCCCGAACAGATCCAACCGCACATTCCGATCCTGAGCCATTACTACCGGAGACAGCGCAATGGCCAATAATAATGCTACAACCTTTTTCATAATAAAACGTATTATTTCCGACTGTAAAGTCGGGCAAAAGGATTGATATGGTAATGGAAAACAGTTTCACTTTTGGCAAATATAATTTCCTAATCCTTAATTTGTTACAGACAAATTGAGATTCACGTTCTCATTTCGCACAGTTTAATCAGCTTATTTTCAATACATTAATCAAATACTTGTAACATATCAGAATTAGTAAAGTACAGACTGTCAAGCAATTACATTAATCACAGTATAAATTCCGAGAAAAGAGCCTTGTTTTCACCATCCAACCTTGCGATTTTTTCTTCTCAGCATCACAAAAATAGCGCATGGCCATATCCTATTTGCGCTTAACGCAGAAGATCGGGAGGATGAATATTACGGCAAGGATGGAGAAGAGCATTCCGGAGATGGTGCCTACGGCGAAGTCGAACCAGAAGACTTCCTCAGGGCCGTCGGTTAGGAACGGAAGGAGGCCGAGGATAGTGGAGACTATGGTGAGGGTGATCGGGTTGATCTTGCGGGAGTAGGCCTTGACATAGAGGCGGATGCTGGCTGATTCGGCTGGTTGGTGAGTCTGCCGAACCACAGGGGCCGGGTGGGTACGCTCACGGAGGAGGGACTGGTAGGTTGTGATGAGGTAGATGCCGGCATTGACAACTATGCCGCTTAACATCACGAAGGCGGCGAAACCGCCCTGATCGAAGGAAAAGTCCGAGAGACCGAAGGCGAGGAATAGGCCGATGAAAGAGACCGGAACCATAAAGATCACGGCGAGCGGGTAACGGAACGACTCGAATGTCATCGCAAGCATCACGTACATCACCGCAAGAATCAAAAACAGCAGCCAGGCGTACTGCTGCTTGGCGGTGTCGAACCAGCCCCAGCCCGGAACCTCGGCCTTGAAACCGATCGGAAGGGCCTCTTCGTTCATGTACTTGACCGCCTTCTGGGACAGGGAACGGCTGAGTTCCCAACTACCGATGAAGTCGTAGCATACGACAAGCTCGTAGGACTGGTTGCTCTTTCTGATTGTCAGACCTGTCCGCTGCTTGTCGATGCCCCCGACACTCGAAAGCGTCATTTTCTTCTGACCGACATCTATCGGAGAGTTAAGAACGTGCCAGAGATCGTATCTGTCCAGATCCGACGAGCGGAGAACCACATCGACGGCTCCACCATCATATTCAGAAGTTCCGATCTTCCGTTCGTACAGTAAGGATCCCAGAGCGTTGTAGTAGGCGTAAGGATTGATGTCGGCAAGCGTCATCCGCCCAAAATCATAATCCAGCACAAACTCAATCGAAGGGCGGCCGTTCCAACCTCCCGACCAGATCTCCGCGCCCTGGACACGGCGGTTTGTGGAGAGATAGGCCATCAGCTTCTCGGCATATCGGCTGAGTTCCTGATAGTTGTAGCCCTTCAGCGAGATGCGGTTGCTCTTGGAGGACGAGACGATGTTGTTGTTGAAATTATTGTCGTCTATTCCGGAGACCCTCCAGTTCGCCCCACCGAAATTGATCGCCATCCTCGTGACCTCGGACTTCAGCACGGAAGGGAAACCTGAGTTCTCATACTCAGGCTTGAACTCCACCGAAATCTCGGCGTTGTCGTAGGAATATATCGACGTGGTGAATACGGAGATCTCATCGAACTTCGACAGATAATTCTCCATCGCCCTCACGACATCATTCAACTGGTTCACGGTACAGCCTTCAAGCATGCCGGCATTGATGATCAGACGTTTCTTTTCAGGCTCCCGGTAGAAATTGGAGCGGTTCAAGGATTTGTAAAACAGACCGAAGGAGGAACTGGCTATCTTGTCTATCAACTGACGGTTCCTGTCGTAAGGTTTCCAGGTGACAATCTTGTCCAGAAATCTGTCGAACCTGTCCGCCTTGTCCTTGTCATAATCAGACAGACGGGTAGGGAGCAGACAGAGCGGGATTCCAAACGCCACGATGAACAAAAGGACATACACCCAACGATGCCTCACCCCCCAGCCGATGTAGGAAGCGTAGAACCTGTTCCAACGCAGGATCCGGCGGAGCTTCCTTGGGGAACGCCCAGACTTGCCACCCGACATTCTTACAGGAATATATTCCATCAGCGACGGGATGAACAGGTAGGAGATGATCAGCGACAGTCCCAAGTTAATGACAATCACCCAGATGAAGTCCACGAGGTTGGCTTTTTCCTTTTCCGGAAGCAGAAGGACCATCATCAATGCGCCGACAGTCGTGGCCGCGGCCGAAAGGATGGACGGGAAAGCCTTCCGGTCTTTGAAATGGGCGTAGTGGTCGATCATCACGATCGAGGTGTCGATGATTATTCCGAGAGAGACCGTGATTCCGGCAAGGGTGTAGATGTGGATCTGAAGACCTGCCAAACTGTAGATCATCAAGGCGGTCAACACATTGACCGTCAAAGTGAAGACAATGATCAGCATATACCGCCACGACCTGTTGATCAAGAACACGAACATCAACAGAATCAAGATGCAGAGAGCGGTACGGACATAGATTTTGCCGAGTTCCTCGCTGACATACTCAGAGGAATCGTAGGCGATGCCGGCGGTGATTTCCGAAGGGAAGCCTTTCTGGAGCTCCGCCATCCTTTCCTTGACGGCGGAAGCGACAGTCAACAGGTTGGCCGAAGAAGCTATCTCCACCGTCAAAGTAATGGTGTTCAAACCGTTGACACGATAGTAACTTGACGGCACCGCTTCCTCATAGCGCCACTGGGCGATGTCCCCGATGTGGATCACACGGCCTTTGAAATTACCTACGGGAATCGATCCGAAATCCTTGTCCGAGGCTTCTTTAAGACGCACCGTCATCAATCCTTCAGAGGTTTCCGTCATTCCGAGGATTTCCTCACGGTAATATGAATTGAAGGCCGATGCGATCTCATCGGCGGTGACTCCTACGGACTGGATCTTGTCGGCGTCGAACGTGATCACCCACTGGAAAGGAACGCCGCCGTCCACATTGACCTTGTCCACTCCCGGGATGGCGGCCAAATGGCTGAGGACATGTTCCTTGACATATTTGGAGATCTCCCGGGAAGGGATCCCGCCCTTGACGAGATAGGATATCCGCGAGACCCGTCCGCCGCCAGACAAGGATATTCCCGGATAGGAGACCTCATCAGGAAGGCTTGGGTAAACGTTCCTGATCGCCGAGGCGACCTCGAAGCGCGCCGCGTCCATGTCCGAGCCTTTGCGGAACTTGACAGAGACGGAGCCTGAACCTTTACGTGAAACAGAGGAAATGTCTGTGACATCGCGTATCCCCGCCAAGACTCCTTCAATCTTGGAAGTCGCCTCGCTTTCAATGACTTCCGCAGAGGCGTTGGGATAATAAAAAGACACATGGACCGTACGGCCTTCCGTCATCGGGGTGTATTGGATGTTCAGACGCGGCAACGCCGCCAGCCCGACGAGGGACAGCGCCACCATGATCAGAACGACCGAAAATGGAGAAAGCCTATTTTCTCTTCCTTCCATTGTAGATCGAATAATACAACGCCGGCACGACGAACAGGCTGACAAGGGTTCCGACAAGCATTCCCGCGATGATCACAAGGGACATCGGGTACTGGAGATCCGCACCCATGCTTCCCCTTGACAGGAACGGGCATACGGCCAGAATTGTTGTCAGCGAGGTCATGATAATCGCCTTCACCCTCAGCGACGAGGCGTTGATGACAGCGCGCTCAAGGCTCTCGCCCGCCTTGCGCATCTGGTTGATCGTGTCAATTTTCAGGATGGAATCGTTTATGACGATGCCGGTGATGACAATCAGGCCGATCATCGACATCAGGTTGATGCTGACCCCGAAAATCCATAGAACCAGCAAGGCGACAAAGACATCCACGACAATCTCCGAAAGGATGATCAGCGGCTGGACCAGAGACTCGAACTGGGAGGCCAGAATCAGATAGAGCAGGATTATGGCGACCAGCATTATGATGATCATCTCATCGATCATCCTGCTGTTGGAGAACCAGGAACCGGAATAGCCGACCTCGAAGTCACCATTCTTTCGCACGACGTCACTCACCGCGGCCATCACCTGTTTCACGTCCTTCGACGGAACATCGAGAGCCAAAGGGTAGTAATTGTCCTCCGAACCAGCGACCAAAGTTTTCAAATCCTCGGCAAAGGTTTGCCGCATAAGATTTGAAACCGGAATCCGGGATGTCTCCCCGTCAAGGCCTTTCTTTTCGATGAAAGTGCCATGCAGGATCTCCGAAAGTCCGGCGGCGTTGGAGCCTGTCACGACCGGAACAGTGCTGGTTCCCTGGACAATGTTGAACAGACGGTTCTCATTGAGCGAGTTCCTCAGAATCGACACAAGTTCCGAATAACCGACATCATAAAGCGCAAGCAAGTCAGGATCAGCGACAAACAGAGCGTCAGTCTTTACCGGAGGATCCGCCACGGTCACTCCAGGCAACGTTTCCCTGACCTCGGAGAGCATATTCCTCAACGGTTCGACCTCAACCTCCCTGTTCCTCACTGGGCGAAGGCGCGCCACGAGCGGAGCCTCGTTCCGGGCGAAAACCATGTCGAAGATATTCCCCGAAGCTTCGAATGAATATACCGCTTCCGGATATTCATTCTCCATCTCATCCTTCAATTCGCCCAGCACCTTTTTCAATGTGCCGGCATCTTCGCAATTGACGTAGATGGACGCTTCGGAAATTCCTTGGTCACCACTATGACTCAGAATGAATTGCTGAGAACCGACAAGAGCCGTCATCTGCTCCACGCTTCCGGTCAGTTTTTTCTCTAAATCCCTGATCCGCTCCGTGTTACGTTCAATGGAAATGTGTTCGTTCCAGTCAATCTTCATTATCGCGTCCGTCTGGGTCATCTCCGGCAGACGGGATTTCGGCATCTCCAGGAAACAGAACACCAGCCCGACGGTCGAGACGGCAAGAAGGCCCCAGGCGACCGGCCTGTGCCGGATGAACCATTCCATAAGTTTGTCGTCCCAGCGGCGGATCGGTTCGTCAAAGTTGATTTTCTCCAAAAGCGGACTCGGACGGAAACCATCCGAACCCTTGAACCACCAGTAATAATAGACCGGAATCACAAGGATGGTCACGATGTAGGAGGTCAGCAGCACGATGGTCACCGACATAGCCTGATCGTAGAACATCGCACCGGCGATGCCGCTCATGAATATCAACGGAATGAACACCGCGCAGGTTGTCAGCACGGAGCTGAGCATCGCTCCCCTCACCTCTTTCGTGCCCTCAAGGACAGCGGAGCGCAGGTTCCCTTCACGTTGCCAGCGGCCGGTTATATTATCGACAAGGATGACCGTGTTGTCAGTCATCATTCCGACTCCGAGAAGCAGACCGGAGAGGGATATAATATTCAGGGTCAATCCGATGGCATAGAAGCAGAGCATCGAGAATATCAGCGCCACCGGCATCGTCAGGATCACCAGCACCGGAGAGCGGAAGTCCCTCATGAAGAGGAATATGATGACGCTCGCCAGAAGGAGGGCGACCACGATGTTCTGTAGCAGGTTGTTGATGGTATATTCAAGAAGCTGGGTCTGGTCTCTCGTGATCTCGAAGCTCAACTGAGGGTAGTCGTTCCGGAAACTGTCCATCAGACCGTTCATGGCCGACTTCAGGTCCGACATCTTCGCCTCGCTCTGCTTGATGACGGCAAGACACACGGCATCCTCTCCGTTCGAGCGGACGAGGCCGGTTCGTTTTGCCGGGTGGACGACGACCTTGGCGACGTCCTTTATCTGAAGAAGGCGGCCTTCCTTCTTGAACCAGAGGTTGGCGATGTCTTCACTGGAGGAAGCCCGGGAATCGAATTTGACATTGTAGCGGTACTCTCCGTCACGGATTGTGAGACTGCCTAGGCGGATGTTGGAACTCTTGACACAACTCTCGAACTCATTCATTGTCATCCCTGCCTGGAGTAGCTTGGACTCATCCGGAATTATGAGAATCTCGTCGCTGACAAGGCCGCTGACATCGACCATGGCGACTTCGGAGAGTTGTTCGATGCGTTTGCTGATCACGTCACGTGCGAAGCGGCTCATCCGGGTAAAATCCTCCCCTGCCGAGGTGATATTGACAAAAAACGCCGGAATGTCTGTGGCGCTGGCCTTCAAGACCTTAGGCCGGGCGATGTCGCCAAGGCTGGACATGGACCGGTCAATCTTCTCGTTGACCTCAATGAAAAGATAATCGATGTCCGAACCGTGGTTGAACGTAAGCCGGATCGTACCGCTGCCGTCCTTCGCCTCACTGACGATGTCCTCAAGCCCGTTGATCTGGATAAGCTGCTGGCGCAGAGGCTTCAGCACACTCTCGTCCATCTCTCTGGCCGAAAGCTCCGAGGATGTGGCCTGCACGGTTATGTACGGGATGTCCACATCCGGAACCAACGACACTGGCAGCAGACGTATGCTGACAATGCCCAGAACAACGATGACAAGGGTTATCATCGTCACGGTTATCGGTCTGTCTATCAGATGTTTCAGCATTGCCTACCTTTTTACCAGCACATCAGAGTTGTCCGCCAGATTGAGATTGCCGGAGACAATCACCTGGTCGCCTTCGTTCAGTTCGGCGTTCCTGTCCTTGTTGGCCTCGACCACGTAGGACTCACCATTGGAATAAAGTATCGTGACATAAGTCCAATGTGCCTTGCCGTCATCCGTGCAGGTGAACAGCACGTCCAGATTGTCCCTGATCACCACCGCGCTGCGAGGCACGACAAGCTGTCCCGGAATCATCCTCTCCACGATCACACGGACGTTCATTCCATCGATCAGCGAGCCGTCGTTCCGGACCTGCGCGGTGACGGAGATCTGCCCCTTCTCATCCACGAGAGGATTGATGGCGGTGACTTTCCCTGAATATTCCTTGGTCTCGTCAGCGAACGGGCGTACCTTCACCGGCAGACCGACGGAGAGGAATGAATATTCCGACTCCATCACCGAGAAATCCACCTCCAGCACACTGTCGTCCACAATCGTGCAGAAAGTACCGGACGGACTCTGGTCGAACGGCTTCTGCTTGATGTCAGCGACACGCCCGGAGAACGGGGCATGGAGAACCGTTCCGGCGATCTCGTAGGACGAGCGCGCGAAATCGTTCTTGGCGGCGGAATAGCCGGATTTCATCTTCGCCATGGCCAAAAGGTCGGCGGGGACCGAGGTGGTGTCCCCGGCGGAATATCCCTGTCCCACAAGATAGTCATACAAATCCAGCTCGGCCTTCTGGAGCGAAAGCCGGGAGGATTCCTGCGACAGTTTCAAGTCGGGACGGTCAACGGTGGCGATGACGGCACCTGAGGAGACATATTCACCATTCCGGACGTTTATCGCCGCGATTTTTCCGGTTGTCCTGAACTGCAGCGCGCTTTTCCGTCCGGCAACCAGCTTTCCGTTGGACAGGAGTTGACGGGCGAAGTCCTTCCTTTCCAATTTCACGACAGTGACTTCGTTTATCTGAGGGGTGTAGGTCAGTTTCCCGTCCTTCGTCTCCTCCGTCTTTTTGTTTCCTCCGCAGGCAACGGCCATCATGACGAGGCCGAAGGCAAAAAGGGACGCAAGTATATTCTTTCTCATATTCATTGATTCTGAATCATTCAACCATTTCCTTGACGTTGACGTCGATGTCTTTTCCCGTGATGAAATCGTAGAGGGCGTACTTCCGGAGGGTGTAGTAGTAGGTCCAGAAGTTGGAGTAGTCGGTGATGTATTTGGCCATCGCTGACTCGTTGTCGTTCTGGGCGTTGGTGAGGTCGGTCACCGTGGCCGAGCCGCGCCTGAACTTGTCCATCATCAGCTCGTACCTTTCGGAGGCTATCTCCATCGCCTTGCGGGAGGCCAGACACTGCTGCCGCTGGTTGTTGAACTGGCCGACGGCGGTGAATATCTTCCTGCGGTAGTCGTTCTCGCTCTGGAGGTTCTGCGCCTTGACGACCTCCTCGGCGGCCTTGGCCTTCTGCACCTTTCCCTTGCCAAGTCCCCAGTCGAAGATCGGCACGCTGAAAGTCAAACCCACAACCTCCTGGTTCAGAAGATCCTTATAGACATCCGGCAGGCCATTGCCGGTCTGGGACAGGCCGAAGCGGGCGTTAAGGCTCATCGAGATGCCTCTGTCCGCCTTGGCCTTCGCCACATTCGAGGCGGCGTTCAATTCATTTATCTGATTGTCAAGGTTGAACGTCGAGTTTCTCATCGCCTTCTCCATCACCAGATCGTAATCCATCAGAATGTCCGGCAGGGCATCGTCCACCACCGGTTCCACCTCCACGGACTCATCATAGCCCAGAATCGAGTTAAGGTACATCTGCGCCTGACGCACGTTGACGACGCTCTCGCCGATCGCGATGCTGTCGTTCAGCGCGCGGAGTTCCAATTGGAGATATTCAGCCCTCGTGACGCTTCCGAGTCTCATCCTTTCCGCCGCCACGGAGCGCATCTTCCCGGTGTTCTCGTAGTTCGCCTTCACAACCTCCTGGTTCTTCAGGGCCTGGACAAGCGAGAAATATGCCGACACGGCATTTATCGTGACCTGCTCCATCGACTCGACGTAGCGGCGGCGGCCACGTTCATATTCCTTAGGCTCAATGAGTTTGTCCCATTTGAACTGGTTGTAGGAGAAAAGCGGCTGGACGTAGCGGACCGTGACAGGCTGGGAGTACCAGGTCAGTTTCTTGTTGAGTCCGAACTGGTCGATGCGGGAAAGGTCGGAATAGACATAAAGCCTTCCGCCGGTGAAGGTTATGTTCTGGGCGACCTGAAGGCCGAGGCTGTTCTGGAGGTTGTAGGTGCTGGCGTAGCGGAAGGAGCCATCCTCGTAGCTTTGCAGCAAGGTGAGCGACCGGTCGAAGTTCATCAGGTTGCCGTACAACACAAGCGAAGGCAGACGGCTCGCCTGATAGGAGCGGTACGCCCAATAGGTCGAAACAAAGGCGTGCTTCGCCTCCAGCGCCGCCACCGACTGGCTCCGCGCCGTCCCGATCGCCTCCGGAAGCGACATCCGCCGCTGCGCCCAAAGAGGCACCGTCCCAAGAAGGAGAATGAATATGCCGACCGCAGCCGTGGTTATTCTATGGTTAAGGTTCATCGTGTTCTAACCTTTTAGTGTTCGCTAATTTACCAAATATTTACGGAATATGCATCAAGGCAGTAAATTTTTCTCATAGGATCACGATCCCGACGATGTACTCCTCGGGCACAAGGCCGAAGTAGCGGCTGTCGCGCGAATTCAAGACGTTGTCGCCGCCGAGGAAATACCAGTTGCCTTTGAAGGTGTATTCTTTCAGAATTTTGCCATCAAGAGAGACCTGTCCTTGACTGTCAATTGCCGGCATAAATCCGGTTTCATATTTGATCAACTTCCTGTACCAAAGAAAATCAGTTTCTCCAATTGTGACCTTATCTCCTTTCCCAGGAACGTAAATGGGGCCGAAACACTTTACGTTCCATCCATTCATCGCATAATAACACCCTTTAACCTTCATAAGTGAACTGTCCGGGATATTATGAAGCCTGTACTGGTACTCACTCTCACCGACAATCCGCCCCTCCTCGTCACGGTAAAAGCCGTCCTTTATCCGGACCGAGTCTCCAGGCGCCCCTAGACACCGCTTGGCATAGACATAATTGATCTTAAAACCAATCGTATCTTTACTGCAGACGAACGGATAATTGAATATCACGATATCGCCTACGGACAATTTCCTAAGTCCCGGCATCCTGAAAGAAGACAATTTGGTACTTGAGAAGTCATAGTTTCTGTAGATTCTGGCTCCCATCAGCAGTTTGTTCACATAGATACGCTGCCCGTTATGGAATGTAGGTTCCATAGAATCGCCTTTAACCGTGAAGCTGTCAAAAAAGAAAATCAACGCAACAGCAAAAGCGGCAATCACACCAACCGCCACGAGAAAGATTTTGAATATGATATGTCTCATCATCATCCACAAATCACCACCAAACCTGTTTGCCATTCTCGTAAGTGAACAGCCTTTCCTCCTTACCTTCAGTACGATTACGCAAGATATAAAGACATCCTGAAGGGACGTTCTCATAGACAAGGGAATCCTTTTGGCCGGTCCGTTGGCCCAAAGATTTCCAACCGCCATCCCAACAGAACAGTTCGTAGGTGCAATGAGGATAAATATTGTTCGAGTCATTCCTTGGACAATATGCGACTCCTGTCACAGTACGCTCCCCACCCAGATCCAGTCCTACCCATATCGGCTTGGGAGAATCGACAACTATCACATTGCCAGGGAACACCGCCGTGGAATCCGCTGACTGGTACACCCTCAGATAATTCCTTGTGTTTCCGTCAAAAACAGTGCGGATGTTGCTTGCATTAGCCTCTTTGATTCCAATGTACTTTCCTTGGAGCGGTTTCCCGTCCTCTCCTACGAAAGCGATCTCCGCGACATTGCCGGCATTGCCTCTCGCAAAAATGTCAGGATATAAATATCTCACATAGCGGCACTTGACTGGAGCAACCGCAAAAGTGTCCATTTTGGAATCCGGCAGAGAGTCAATCGTGAACAATGTGACAGCATTCTCAAAATCAGGATTATCCGCACCTTGGAATCTGGCTCCGACCATCTCTCCCGCATAGCCAAGCTGGTACTTGAAGCGGCCATATTTCCTGATCAGCACCATTCTTGAAACCGGATGAACACTGTCGGCGACCGCTGGATGTTGCCTCCCATCCTTCTCAAGGAATATCGGGTCACTCACCGGGAAGAATCGACCATCCTTGTAATATTGAGGCAGATAGACTATCCTTCGTCCCATCTCGGCAAATTTAGCCTTGCCGTTCCGGGAATATGAATATGTGACCGGGACCCATCTCTTGTTGTTGAACACACACAGGTAAACCACAGATACATCCTTCTTTAAAGAATCCGGAATCCTAACCGTGACATCAGAAGTCTTGACAAGATGCGAGGTGACATCCTGATAACCGGCATAAGGGAAATCAAAACGCCTCACAATTTCCAATTCATCCTCCGGCATCATCTTTCTTGAGAATTTCTTCACAAACACCTTCGGAGGTTTGTTCGCCATCTCATTCTCTCCCGGATTAAATTTGGCGGCGGAAAAGTCAGCCCACTCATTATCCCTTGTAAGAATCGCATTGAAGTCGTGACCCGCACTGCGGTTTCCCCAATGCGGGATTGTGCAATGCGCCACAGCCAGTCCCATTGACCTCATAGCAAATAACGCCACCGCAGCTTGCTCCACACAAGAACTTAACCGGCACTTGCGAAGTTGCTCTACAGACAGAGACCGAGGATGATTCTTGAATATGTGTCCGCCTCCCGCCGGCAGGAACCAAGTCGCGATGTCCTGATTGATCAGCCGACAGACCGCCACTGGATCAGTGTCACCCGCCAAAGAATCGGCGATCCACTTATAACGCTCGCGGAAATAGTGTCTCCAGCCTTCCGTAAGCGGCTCGCTTCCATAACGATACGGCAGAACATATTCACAAAAATCCTCGAACGACAGATGAGATGTCCAAGGATAGTCCAACGTGGCGAAAGCCTCATCTATGTTGTCAATCAGATAATCCGCTGTTACAGACCGCAAATCATCCGATCTTCCATAATGGTACTTTGTAGGATCACCGTACTTTGCCAACACCCTATTCCAAATCTCATTAACCTTGACCTGCACAAGATAGACATTTACCTCAGTGTCCTCGAACCTGATGTCAAGATTGCCGACAGCATCAAAGAACTCTGCGTCAAGGCTGTCCAGTTTCTGACTGGTCAACGTGTAACGCCCGACCATATTCTCAATAAGAAAGCAAGCGGCCTTGTACTTCTTCCAGTCCCTCCGGTAATGTTCCAAAACCTTCTCCAACTCCACACGGTTCTCCCCAGCAAGAGACAACGCGGCCTCCAGCCTCGGAGAATACCTGGAACAGGACAGCTCACAAAAAGCCACTAATATGAATAATAATATTTTCTTCATCACAACATCATCTTACGCTTCCCCTCAAAAATTCAGAGGCATAGGTTTTCATTTCATCGGTCGCCGAAGACCTTACCTTAGGATTGGAATCCAATATCGCTTGTGCCAATCGGTTGGCATCTTCCGTCCATCCTTCACTTTCATACAGCAGTAACAGCTGATACAATGGGTACAACTTGCAAGGTTGCATATAATGAGCCACCTTATAATGGTCTTCAGCCTCGTCGAATCTTTTCAAGGAAGTGCAGACATTCCCCATCATAACATAAAACATATTGTCACAACTCACCTCTGTTCCACGTCTGAACGCATCCAGACTTTCCTCATAACGACCGGCATTCTTAAGTCTTTTGCCAAGCCAGAACAAATACTTCGGATGATCGCACAAGATCTTAGCCCGTTCCAGATGCAAATCATTGACCGTCCTGATCCTTAGGATCTTGTCTATTGCAAAGTCCTTTACCGCATTGACCTTATCCCTTATTCTGATGTTTATCGGAATAAGTAAAGAAACGCATATCATACAGAATATTATTGAAACCACTGCCTTATGCCATCCCGCTATAATAATCAACGGTCGTTTGTCCCAAGCGGCTGCACGCGACACGAACAAGCATCCTAATATCTTGAAAGGCAAAAGGCTGAAAGGGTAGGAAAACATAGCGCACACCGACAATGCAAGCAATCCATAGCCGATCTCGTTCTTTCCACGGAGCAGTTTACATATTGAGACAATGATGATCAAAGAGAACAACAGCATCCCGACAAGTCCCTGTTCCACGCCGACTTCGAGAAAATCATTGAACGCATATTCCGGAGCCCCGGCAACGGATGCTAAAGACGAATCAGGATTGGCCATAAAATATTCCTTCTGGCTGTCCGAAAACACTTTATGAAAACCTCCGATTCCGCTCCCGAACACGGGATGGCCGCAAATAGCCTTCAATGAGACAATCCACATCAGCAAACGCCCGTCCGCAGAATTCTTCTTCAGGAAATAGAGTATGGCTCCAAGTACAAGGGCCAACGCCATAACCGTCAATAATATTCTCGGATTACATCGCACAAACAAGACGAACAGTACGACCGCCAGGGCGACAAACGCCGTTCGACTCAAGGTAGCAGGAAGGGCAATCAATCCAACAATGCATCCTGCGGCACAAAGTAAAACCAACATATTACCGGCAAGACGTACACCGCACTTCTCGCCTATGTGATTTCTCAACGAATATATTCTATACCTTTTATGGCAGTACGCCATACAAACCGCAAGCATAGTCGCGACATATATTGAATATGGTCCCGGGTTAAAGAATGTTCCAGTGATCCGGAACACAGCGTGGTTGGAGCGTTCAAAGCCATACAACTGCAATAAACCGACAACACACTCATAAAGCCCGAACACAACTATCCCAGCCACAAGAATTTTGTCCAATGACCTTTCTTGCGGTAAAACCAAACGAAGGATAGCATACAAGACAAAGGTCGTGGTTAATGGTATAAAAGCATCCTTCGAGTGGTTTACCGATAAGAAAAGTGCATTCAAGATGGAATAGGAGAACCAAGCAAATGCAAGAATGTCTATTGTTGAAATTTTGAGAGCGGCCTTTCGGTCCGCCAAACCAATGACAATCAATGGACAAACGGAAAACAACAATACCAGTAATGTCTGATCCGGCCTGCCAAAGTAGTCATCAACGGTTAATACAGTAACCCAGAGAAATGCCAGAAGGACAAGAGTCCCTACCACCATCCTCCGATATTTCAGAGAATAAATCATCCTACAACATCACACCTAAGGCATTGTACCTCCATTTTCCAACATAGTCACAATGATCTTCTTGTACAAATTCCATAGTGACGGATTATGACTCGGGTCCCCTGCCAAAATAACCTTCCGGTTTTTATCAAGGAGGAAAACGTGCAATTCCGGTTCTTTCGGAATGCTATTATTGTCGGCAGAGAAAACTCCTTCTTTATCCAAGAACAGAGGGAACTTGACATTGGCATTAGAAATTGTAGTATAAGCCGTTTCCAGATCCTTTTTTTCAGGGGAAAATATAAAAGCAACCGAATAACCATCTCCTACATCCTGTTTGAAATCTACCATCTTGCGGTATTTCCCGAGTTGTCCTATCTGACACGGAACGCATTCGTTTTTATCCCTATAGACCACCAATAAAACCGGTATGGAATCCAGTTTTACTACAGAAGAATCGTACCCTATGAAAATCTGTTGGAGTTTTCGGAACTTAATCTCAGACCCAGAAAACTCCTCAACAGATTTTTCAAGTTGACGCCCACCGCAAGATAGCAACAGGAAAAAGCCCAAAGTCAATATAGCGATTCTTATAAACTTTTCCATCAAACGGTTCACGATACTTATGCTGCAATTTATTTCAGCTTGTACAACGCCAAAATCGGATTCGACTCTTCCGACACATCCGGAACCAATGTCCGCAATTCGTCGTAATAAATCGGGTTGTGCTTACTTGGATAAATAGGATATACCAATTCTTCGTTGGCTGTCACACACAAGAGAGACGAAAAATCCACAAGCAAATCCGAAACATTCAAGTAAGAGAATACCTCAACCGCTGATGTCTTAAGGTCTAAAACACCATAATAGGCGGTGACATATTTATCCTGGACGGTCGACGAAAACCGGAAAAAGCAATACTTGTCAGACAGCCGGATATTATTCAAACCTCCCAAATAAGTGCCTGAACCAACTAAAGTCTCATATTCCTCGCGGGACATATTCATTATTTTTGAATATGGCAATGTCCGCTCTCCGAAATCAAATTCAATGTAAGGGCGCGCCTCAGTTCCATCCAATGA
>JABLTL010179047.1_pt1 | contig 15767 bp, 13 predicted proteins | sample 7160151 | NCBI WGS metagenome assembly JABLTL01 (sample SAMN14651223, study PRJNA627086) | human gut metagenome | isolation source: feces | host: Homo sapiens
ATCTATTGTACTGCTGATAAACGCAGCTATAATTATTTCATCGAACACGACGGCAATGTGTTTGGAGATATGATAGAGTTTGACGGAACTCACGGATTGTCGGCTTACAATAAAACCGACCAAGAAAAGTACGAGGGCAGCGACAGCACATTCATCTCTCCAAAATATGTTCAGACCATTGAAAGCAAGCCTGTTTGTGAGTGGATTATTGCGGTCGGAAGGCATGAAGGATTTATTTCAAGTGAACAATGGATTGAAGTGCAGGAACTTCTGGATGCTATTGCAGAGAAATACAATCGCCCTCACAGAAAGACCAACGCATTGTTGGCAGGACTGGTGCATTGTCCTTACTGCGGCAGACGACTGAGTGTAATTTCCGAGTCCGCCCGCTGGACGAACGGTAAACCTCGGTTCAAATATGTTTGTCCCGGTTACCGCAAGAAGGAATGTAATTTCAAAGCGTTAGATGGCGTTCTTCTGGACGAATTTGTGACACAGCAGTTATCTGAACTATCGGATGAAAACAGCGAGCGTTTCAGAAGTATTCTGGAAATTAAAATTGAGGAAGCACTTGAACAGTCACAGACAGTACAGGAACGCAACCTCATTAAAAAGAAACGAGACAAGCTGAAGGCGGATATTGTAGCGCAGACAAGAAATCTTCGTGAAGCAGACGGTAGTATCAAACGATTTATTCAAGAGGATTTACAAAATCTGGCTGAAGAACTGAGGGAAACGGAGCGGCAGCTCTCCAAACTAGATGAAGGAAGAAAAAACAATATGATTGCCATCCGTGACTTGGAAATGACAAAAGAAAGGCTGCTCTCTTTTGCAGAATATGCAAAAGATGCGCAGCCGGAGGTTCTGGTCACTTTGATCCAAACTATTGTAGAAAGAATTTATATCGTCGATAAAGATGATGAACGTTTCTGTCACATCTTCATCAAAGGCTGTACGGACGAGGATTATACCGGCTTCTTTCAGACAGCCGGTTACATAGAGCAAAATACTACCCCTGTGTGTGATTCAGAACAGTATTGCATTTCCATCATGAAGTTCGTTTTTCTTTACAGTTTTCAGATAACCTGCAGAAAGCAGGAAGCTGTAAATCGTGGTTGGATTACTTTTAATTTCCGGATAAATCACAGAAGGATCAACATAGGAAGATATCTGCTGTCCCTGCATCAATCTGCGGAGATTATCGGCCGTTTCGTCATCTGCTTCCGAAACAATCTGACGGATAATACTATTATCTCCCGTGGATTGCCAGTAAGCTTTTGCTGAGCAGCTGTTATAAAAGTAATTGATCACTGACCAGGGATTAAAGATATCCGCGTCACCAAACCGGTAGCCATCATACCATTCACAAATTTCCCTGTACCTGTCGCTCACGTGATAATATGTTGCCATTTCTTTCACCTCAGCGGCGGTGAATCCAAAATACTCACTGTACTTTTCATCCATGATCGAATGCACGATCAGATTATTCAAGCCACTGAAAATGCTTTCTTTTGCCACACGTAAAATCCCTGTAAGGAATCCAAAAGAAAGATGCGAATTATCCTTGAAAGCGCCGGACAGCAGATTGCGCATAAAGCCGGTGATCTGCTCGTAATAGCCTTCCGTGTGGCTCTGCTGAATCGGCGTATCATACTCGTCTATGATAATAACAGCCGACTGCCCGTAATGTTTATGAAGCATACGTGAAAGCTCCTGGAATGCCCTTATCATACTGACCTCCGTAATGGAACCGTCAGCCACTTTGCGAAAATAATCTTTCTCAAATTCATTACACTTATCGCTTGTCAGCAATATATCATGACGCAGATATTCGCTGGCAATGATTTCCCGGATTGCTGTATAGGTTTCCTCCCATGTCGAAAACTTTATGTCCTTAAAGGAAACAAAAATGACTGGATATTTTCCCTGTTCCCGGCGATACTCCTCCCCGCAGCTCCAGATTTTTTTATTCTGAAAGTACTTCGAGTTATCGGTATCACTGATCTCAAAGAAAGCTTTCAGCATATCCATCGCCAGGTTTTTCCCAAAGCGTCTCGGACGGGTAAACAGAGAGACCTTCGGCCTGGAATCCAGAAATTCTTTAATCATCAGTGTTTTGTCTACGTAATAATATCCCGTAATGAGCTCTTTGAAATCGGACACGCCAATCGGCAGCGGCAATTTTATACTTGCCTTTATTGCCCGTGAAGACTTATTTCTGCGACCATCTACCGGCTTCTGCATGTTATCCGGAATCAGCCATACTCCTTTTTCTTTTTTTGCACTTTCTATACGTCCATCCCGGCAAAGAGTTGTGATTCTTCGCTCCGTTAAGCTCCAGCGATCGGCCGCTATCTTAACATCTACATAATTCACCAAAATCCCCTTCATTCTTGATTAGATTCTATTTACAATGCACAGATGCTACACTTAATTTCAAGGCAGAAAAGCAACATAATGTGCCTAGCATTTGATGCTTTAAAACATTTCTTTACATGCACGCAAAAAAATTGCTTCTCCTTTTTGCTTATACTGTTGATTTTGTTCGCGTATTCTAGGATCTTTCTGCTTTTCTACCCATTGGATCGCTCCCAATCCCTGATATGCTAAATACAGCCATAAGTGTTCCCAATTAATTTCTTTCTCTGTCATCCTCGACCATCCACACAAAAAAACTTCCCTTAGCTTTATGTCTCTTTCAAAATTCAAGTCATTAAAAATAAGTTTTGCCAAATCAAAATACATATCTCCTGGAACAGCATATTCAAAGTCAATCACTCCATTAATTTTTTTATTATCAACCATAATATTGCGAAAACCATAATCTCTATGAAGTAACGCCATGTCTGCGTGCCCCTCTAAACTATCTATAACACAAAGCAAGCTTTCCAAAACCCGTTGATTTAATATCTTCCCTGCGCACTTACACTCACTCAGATCGTCATACCAATTATTCAACTGTTTTCGGCAAAAATCAAACCAATAAATATCGGGAAAAGATTTCGAAATTTCTTGCTCCTCACTCCACCAGCAACTATTCTCTAGTTCATTAGCATTCATAGTCCTATGGATTCGCCCAAGTAAAGTTCCAGCCTGGTACAATAATCTTTTCTTTTCTTTTTCATCCAAGTAAACATATAGATCCAGCAGAGAAGATCCCTGTAGGAATTCTTCAATCAAATATCCTATATCACCACAAATTCCATCTACATAAACTAGGGGCACAGGGAATCCCTTGCGATACATCCAATTTAAGGCTGTAACTTCTCTTCTATGTTTTAAATAATCTCGCTGCAACTTCAAAATTGCAACTCCTTGTCTGGAATTCACTTGATATACCACAGAATCATTTTTATTTGCTAACTTAACTACTAGTTCCAGATGATATTTCTTTAAAATATAATTCAGCTCCTGCATAGGACAACCTCCTGATCTATCGAAAGATTCAGAAACTTGAACAACTTATTTGAGAAATATATACTCAAAGGAAACTTTCTCCGTACTAGCAAAACACACTATATTTGATTTAATATTTGCTTATATACTATTATTCAAGCAAGGATACTATACACGCTTATATTGGAACTCTCCAATTTTGCAGCACTCAAAAACTTCCTTTTTCCGTAGTTTTTGGTCAAAAACCCGTTTTGTTATTGGATTTTTCCAGTACTTCTTTTCACCATTACACGTAAAATAGAAATTAACATTTTCTTCCGGAACAATATATTTCACCAACTCTTGCGGTACTAAGTTTCGAGAAAACAATAAGCTAAAATTAGTCAAAACATATGATATCGGTTCTACTAAAAAATTTTTTAAAATAATATCATTTACCAATTCCCATTTAATGTTTTTAGACAAAAATAGTCCTATATCAATATATTTACTAAGTTCTATATCACCATAATTTTTATACCAACTATATTGCCAGCAAAAAAGTGTCGCCTCTACATATAAATGTACACAAGTATGCAAAAATAAATATTCTGGTTCCATACTATCTATAGAACAGCCATTAACAATATATTTTTTTGAATGATTCATTACATTACGCATATTAATAGCATCTATACACGGTATTCCCTTCCAAGAAAACGATGAATTAATATCAACAACAATATCCATCATGTTTATTCCATTAAGTGATTTGTGAAATTCTACCGTCTCATGACTACCCATTTCTTTCTGAACAATTTCTTGGCGAGTAGCTACTCTTATGGTATTATCTTCTTTACTATAATGCCCTTGTACATATCCTAATTCACAAAGTATTTTTTTTACTTTAGGCACATTCTTCTTTTCTACAAGTAAGTCAATATCATTAAATACTCGATAATTATTTCCACCATATAAATAATCCATCAATATCGGACCTTTTACTATAAAAACCTTAATTCCTTCTAACTGAGCCCTACTACTAATCTCAAATGCAAGTTCCAATATATTACTATCCAAATACATAATATAAGAAACATAGTTTCTTAAAAAATAATACAACGTATTATTAATGCATTGCACTAGTTTAGTTTTCTTTAAATCATCAAAAAGAATCGGAACCATTTTATGTAAAATTGCTTGATAAACAACCACATCCCAGTCTAATTCCAATATTTGCTCTTTATCTTCTTTCAAAGTATTCATCCCCATAAACCTGGATGCCACTCTTAATATATAATCGTATTCTCTAGGCATATATATTCCTCCAACGCTGTATACATATTAGTTATCGTCATTCCAAAGAACTTATAAATAGTGGTTCAAACTTTTGATCAATACATTTCATCATATTCACGGCCCATAAAACTTGATTTTCGGCCGCACTCTTTGATTTTTCTTTCATTCTACGCAAATAATCTGCTCTCGGGATCAATCTTAATTTTAAAATCTTTATCGCAAGCTCAATTTCTTTATCTGTTATACTAATATTAGAGCAATATGCTCGTAAAAAATCTATAATTTGTTTCGAATTAAATAAATACTCCCCATACCCATATCGTCCTAAGAAAAAAACAGCCTCAACAATATCAAGAATTCTTGCAGACACTCCAATAGTCTCCAAATCAAGTATAGCTTTCATCTTTGAATTACTATATATAAGGTTTTTTCCATGATAATCCCCATGAACAATACAGGTTGGAAGCTGCAAGTAATCGTCCAAACGTATATCATTACAAATTTTTTTTACTTTTTTAATAAGTATTTCAATGCCACTGATATCCGCATGTTCTGTTTTCATAAAATAAATTTCTTTTTCCATATCGTATAACCAATGATACGGATCATGTATTGAATTATAGCAAAAGTCAATACCATCGACAGTAATATTATGAATATTAGTCAAATTTTCTGCCGCCTCTATAATTTCTGTGGGAGAATTCATAGTAAAAACTGCTCCGCTCACATATCTTCTAAGAATCCAATAATGATCTTCATGCCATACATACGGATGTGCCCGAAAAGACATAATCGGAGAAATCACGGGAATATTATGCTCTAATAAACACTTCCAAAGCAATAATAACCGATAAACCTCAGCTTTATTTATGGCTAATCCCTTTAAAAGGTATTTAGCATTTATGGTCTCAACCAATATGCTGATGTTAACACTACTCTCTATTCTTTTCAAGCACAATACTCCGCTAATATTCCAGTACTGCTCTAATAATGAAACCACATATTTATCTAATATCATTTCCAATATTTTTATCCAAATAATCAATCAGTAATGTTGTTCCTTCATTTAATTTTTCAAAATTTTGACATAACTCTATGCACAAAATATTTTTAGAATAATTTATAAATTCTCTTTTCATCAGCCCACTATTATCAGTAAAATATTCTAACAAATATTCATTATACTTTCCTGGATTCGACAAAAAATTCTTTTCGATTCTAGTACAAGCTTCATCTTGATTTAAAACTCTAAGTAAACTCCTGCTTGAAAAAACAGGAAAAACAATATAGTTAACTTCTGCACGAACTAACAATTGTCTTCTAAAAATATCACACAACTGTTCCGGATAAAAACAAGGGTCTGAACTATTTTTATTTAATGGATGTCTCAATTTGCAATTTACTTCTTCAAATTTATTCCAAGTATCCTGTCGTATGACAACAGATCTTGGCCAACCTTCCCCTATCCATTTTCCATCTTTATAATATACAGAAACATCATCATTTGAAATAAAATCAACCTTATAGTCCTTAAGTAAAGACAATATTGTTGATGTTTTCCCTACCTTTTTTGCTCCTAAAATACAAATGCCTTTACTTTTGTATTGCACAAATCCCCCATGTAAAAACAGGTGTCCTCTTTCTTGGCATAACATTCTCAATATTACTCGTACAAAACGAATAATATTCTGTATTTGCCATTCACAGTTATTTTCTAATAGCAGACCAATAAGCTTCTTTTCACCACTAAAATAAACGCTAATGTCTGGTTCTGGCACTTGTTTTAACAAAACATATTCTAAATGCAATGACTGATACTTTATGTTATTTTTTTCCACTAAAACAGACCATTCATCTTTGGCAATAGCATCCACATATTGGATATTAAAAAATTTCTTTAGCTGAAAATTTACAGCATCTAAGATGTATTTATCCGCCGATAGATAAACCTTGCAACCACAACGTGAATAGCAGACTATATTCTTCATATTCAAATCCTCAAATTTTCACTTTAAAATGTGCTCTTTGTGGAATAGTAGGGACAAAGTATATTGTCCCTACTTAATACTTCTATTACCACATTACGATTCTGTCGTAAATTATCTTTTCAGAAACATGACCAATATTATCAAACTGTTCCTTTACAATTTGTTCAATTATCTTCTTCTCTCTCTCTTCATCGGTAAAATTTATAACTTTCACAATTACTCTATCAGGATTATTCAATCTACTTTCTTTTGCAGTAAAAATGTATACCTCTACCGGCATTTTAATCGCTTTATATACTTCATAAACAATTTCATTTGCTACCACTCCATAGATTTTTCCTGTATGATCAATGGGGTTTTTTCCAGCCGGAGCCTCTATGCTCATGGGACGCATAGGCGTAATGAGACCATTCATCCGATTGCCTCTTCCAACAACTCCCACATCTCCAGTATCAGCAACTGAGCCTAATGCAGTCAAATACGGTCTTCCATTTCGATCCGTTGCATTCATCATTAAATGAACTTTTATATCAAACTTTTCAGAGATAAACTTAGTAATTTCATCATATACATCTTGCTTTCTCTGCAGATACTCTTCCATAGAATGTATATCCTTTGCCAAAAATGGCATATTTAAAAGCAACTCATAATGATCCAAAAATCTATTTCCAAGAACCTTAACATCCCACCCGGTATCCGGATTTCGCATTTTAAAATCTTTCCCATTAACAAATCTCTCTACCAGCAAAACAAGAGATTCCAACGTTGTTAACGGCGCATATGCGCTTAACAGATTACTATCATTAGAAACCAGCTCCGGATTATTCAGTGACGGAAGCGCTTCTACACTTGAAGGTTGATATCTTGATGTTCCGCGGCCAGAACCTTGATAATCAACCAACTCATTTACAACCACGAGATGACATTTAGCATCAAATCCAGTTAATACCTCTTCCAAAACACATACCGCACTTTTATACAAAATATCTTCAACAGGAATCCGCTTAGTACCTACATGATAACTAACTTTTCCTGCAAAAATAACTTTATACGGCTTTGTAATTTTACCAATTCCATAATCTACATCTGCTTCTCCACCAATTAACATAACTTTATCAAACCAATGATGAGCCGGTTTTCCAAATGTTTCAATGCAATATTTCGAATAATCACTAGACGCTCGTTCAGCAATAGCATCACAAATAGTATCCGGATGCCCTACACCTTTTCGTTCTACCAATTCGAAATCATCGTTTCCTAAATATGTTCTATTATCTTTTGCCACTAATATTTGCATTCAAATCCTCCTGTTTTTGGTTAATTCATAATATTTTTAGTCATCTTTTTATAAAAACTTCAAATTCATATTCAAACATATTTTATGTTCCAAGACATTTAGTTTTCATTTTGTATCAGTTGTTCAATCATGCGTCTTGCATCCGTATCGGTTATTTGCCTATAGGGCGATTTCATATAATATGCACTCGGTCCTTCTAAACGACCATAAATTTTCTTTTCTTTGGCAATCGCCGAACATCTGATAGCATCACAAACAACCCCCGATGAATTTGCAGAATCGACAACAGTAAGTTTACATTCAAGTGACACATCACAACCACCAAAATTTGTTCCGGAAATCCAAATTTGACAAGTTTTATTATCTCTTTGGTTTTCTAAATAACTGACATTCACATCAATATTTAATTGGTCATTATATCCTGCTGATATTCCTCGCTTTTTTGATTCATGCTTACTCCTTCCTCTTTCTGTTACCAAATTCAAAAAGTCCATGTTACCCGCATAATTTAATTGATATGTTTCCTTAACGTCTACACCCCGTTCCTGTAATAAAGACAATAAGGCATGGTGCAATATTGTCCCTCCAATCTGGCTTTTAAAATCATCTCCCACAATAGAAACCTTACAATCTTTTGCAAGTTGTATTATATCGTTGTCATGACTAGCTAAAACAGGAATTCCGTTAACAACACTAACTCCGTTGAGAAAAGCTGCCTTTATATATTCATAACAGTCTTCTTTTGATCCTGTTGGTATCATAATAACTAAAACATCCACTCGCCGTTCTTTTAAAACAGCTCCCACATCGACTTCTGACTCATTTGATACCGAAAAGAATTCCGAGAAATGACTTCCCCATCCATCCAGTACAGGTCCCTTTTGTACAATGACCCCCATTTTTTTTACGTCCACTATATGTTGCGTACAATTAGGGGGGCAAAAGATTGCTTCACTCAAATCTTTTCCCACTTTAGCATCCGAAATGTCAAACGCAGCAACAACATGAATATCTGTAATATCATATTTTCCCATTTTTCTATGCATCAGGCCATTCGTAGAATTATGATGTTTACTATAATATTCAATCCCCTGAATTAAATTGCTAGCACAATTTCCCACTCCTGCTATAGCCACTCTAATTTCATTCATAACATTTTCCTCACATTATTCCCTATTGATTATTAAAATCAAGGCCATCTAATAGCATCTCACAAATCGTCTTATCATATTTAAAGCTCTTTTCCAAACCATCAATTACAATATCCGCTGAAGGATTTCTTGTATGAGAGATTCTATGCTTTAAAATATAATTTCTAATAGTCTGCACAAGAGAAATACTATTTTCAATCACCTCATTCAGGGCTTCATTATGTTGCATCCACCTTGTTTCTTCTAAAATACATACCCTTCTCTTCATCAAGCACATCCTATCATAAAGCAAATGAATTGGTCTAATATCAAATGAAAATTGGTTGGCATATATCTCTATCAATTTTTCGTAATACTTCAGTCCAAAATGATACTGCGACCGAAGCATATTTTCCGACATATAATAGCCCTTACCATTCTCATCAAGTAAAAGATTTTCTTCATATGGAACTCTTTTATATTTTACAAATAAATTTGTTGATGCTAATTGTTCTTCCAAATGCTCCCTTATTTCCATTTTTTCAAAAACATAATCTATCTTTTTTAGGCGAATCAACCTTATTGCTTCAAAATAATCCGTATGATCAATGAGATCACTATAAAATGCATTTGTTAATTCCTTGTAACTACAGGTTGCAAACTGATATTTCCCATGCGAAAAAAAATCTGCAATATGAAACAAATGCTCAGATTCTTCGTAGCCAAAGACTAATATATTATGATCTTTATCAATATTGCAATCATATGCTTGAATATACTTTTCGTTAACCATAAAAGATAAATAATATTCTTTATCTAAACATAGGCAGCAGAACGATACAAAATCATGTATACTAGCTTTAATAATCTCCCTTGGAATATGATTTTCAAACAGCCATGGACAGTTCTGATAAAAAAAATCCTTTCCCCAAAAATCGCCTTTCCCATTTTCATTAATATACATATTAATATAATTGCTTATGAGCCAGCTTTGTGTTTGAGGATATGCCCCCAATATAGAAAATACATATGCTTCTGGGGGCTTATGCGTAATAAATGGATAAACTATCGGAAGTTTCATTGTACTCCTCCAAAATCAAATTACTATGTTCTCGTTTTCACAATGTCAGAAACTATCCCAACGGCATCCTTAACAGTTTGCCATCTTGAAACATCCAAAATTTCTATTGGAATTTCAATATTAAACCTTTCCTCTATATTTACAATAATTTGTACTAAGCCAAACGAATCAATAGAAAGATCCTGAATAAGATACTCTTGTCCTGTCTCTATCTTTGTAGTTGTTTGTGCTTGTATTATAGAAACAACTATTTCTTCTACATTTAATTTTTGTACTTGCATTCCTTATTGAACATCCTCCGCATACATTTTTCGAACAATCTCATCAATATCGATACTTTGAACTGAAATATTTTCAATTCCATTTTTTGATCCCACAGCTGCAAAGAAATCAGTAAATGAACATTTCAAACTATCCATCTGAAAAATGAATGTATCACCCTCTTGAGATACCAATTTACATCCCTCTAATACTGGGATTGACTTTGGCTGTTCTGCAAATGTTACTAATATTTTTTGCTCTGACACCTTTGCTTTAATTTCTGACAAACTTGTATCAATAACTATAGAACCATGATTCACCATAATAACTCTTGGGCAAATCTCTTCAATATCTTTTAAATCATGTGATGTTAAAATAATGGTAACATTATCACCATTAATACTTTTCAAGAAGTCTCGAACTTGCTTTTTAGCCATTACATCCAGTCCAATAGTTGGTTCATCCAAAAACAATAACTTGGGATCATGCAACAACGCTACTGCCAAATCCGCTTTCATACGCTGTCCCAAAGATAACTGTCGCACTGGCTGATGCCAAAAGCTGCATATTCCCAATGTCTTATCAAACTTTTCAATATTACGCTTGTAAATTGCATCCGGAATTTCATACATCTCACGATGAAGTTTCAATGTATCTTCCAGCGGCAAATCCCACCATAACTGCGTTCTTTGACCAAATACAACCCCTATGTTCTTCGCATTTTGTTTTCTATGTTTATACGGAACTTTGCTATTCACATAGAGTGTACCCGCAGTTGGTTGAAGAATCCCAACCATCATTTTTATAAGCGTTGATTTTCCAGCTCCGTTTGGTCCTATAATCCCAACGGCTTCACCAACTTCAATTTGTAAATTAATACCTTGAACTGCAACAATTTCATCATAGCGATGAAACAATAATTGTTTCAAAAATGAACGCTCTCTTTTGGCTACTTTATAACTTTTTTTCACATCGTATAATTCAATAATTCCCATTTTAGCCTCTCAATTTCCCGGACTACAGTACACCTGCAAGCCTTTGTAAAAAAATACAATTGAAAAAGCAAAAACCCCTACCCCAACAAAAGGGGAAAGCCCTCCTAATACATAATCAATCACAGAATTGCCTTTTCCTAATAAGAGCAAAGCAGGATAATAATTAATAAAAGCCCATGGAAGTAAATAGGTCAATAAATAACGAATCCACACCGGATAAATGCTTAGTGGATAATGTATCAAAGAACGTATTTCATAATAGAACACTTCTCCTATTTTTGTAGATTTATTGAGCCAAAAACTCAGACTCCCAACAACAATCATTGCCCCTATCTGTAACATAGTTCCAGATATTAGTATCAAGAAAAAATATAATACCTTCCCAATAGAAAGTAACGATATATGCTTAAACATCGCCCATGTCAAAAAAATACCAGCAACAATAACTTGCCCCACAAAAGTATCGCCAAATCGACTGCAAATCAATTGTTCGATTACCCCCATCGGCCTAACAAGATATCTATCCAGTCCGCCTGATATTATTTCTTCTTCCAATTGAAATGCATTGTACCAAACAAACGTTCCAGCAATTGCGTACGTAAAGAGATTAATGCCATACAGAATGGACATATCTGCAAATCCCCAACCATCAATATTCTCGAAGCGCCTCGTAATAATCCAATAATTCAAGAAAGTAATAAAATAAGAATAAATGTTTGCTAAAATCCCTAACCAAAAATTTAATCTATATTCTGCCCTTGCTTTAAAGAACTGAATAGTATAAATTCTATACAAGCGAAAAAATTTCCTCAAACTTAGCCTCCCTGAATAGTACAGTTTCGAATTGCCAAACGAAAAGTCACAAATACAACTACCCACATCACAAGAAAACCATGAACTATGCTTATTAAGCCTTTCATATATATTTCATATCCGGTCAACTCTCCCAATATAATTCTAATCGGATAATCATACAAGTACTGAAACGGCAAAGCCCTTACAATTTTTTCGAGAGAATCCGGAAAGACTGCTATCGGAATTACTGCCCCTGCAAGGAATGAAATTGTATTATCTGTCAAGCGCCGTATGGCCCAAGACTCTACTATTACAAAAGAAATCAGTCCACACCACATAAAAAGAGCGGTACAGAAAATGTGTCCTGCAACAATAAATGGTAAAGCCTTTATAGCCAGAATAATATTTATATTTTTAGAAATTATCGGCCAAAACAATATAGAAATTGGAACTGCCCTAAATGAAATTTGGCCGCATATATTTCCCAGTGATCTCATGTAATGAAGCACTAAAAAATCAACTGGTTTCAAAAGTTCCAGTGCAAAATTCCCATTAGCAATTTTTTCGGTTATTGTATAATAAATAGTATTAGAATATATAATTCCCAAAATAACCGACAAAATTACATACGCTGTCATATATTCTGCACGCGCCCAATTATCACGATATAAATATTTCCACAGCGCCATTTGCACTAAAATCGAAATGGCAGAAGAAACAACAGAAAATAACACCTCACTTTTATATACTAAACAGCGCCTATACTCCATCTTGAAAATATAGATCATGGGCATGTCCTAATAGATGATTCAGATATACTTTTTTCAAAAGCGCACAGAACCCATCTTTCTAATCCAAATCCAACACACCCAGTAACAATTTCTCCACCATTTGCAAAATGAAAAGGATTGCTAAAATGATGATCATGGAAATTAAAAGAAGCAACTGCAATTTCTTTTCCCTCCAATGTCAGCAACAACTCTTGTTTTAATCCATTTGCCTGTTGCAACCTTTTTTTTACCTCGTTCTCTCTGGATGGATAAAAGTTATCACTGGCCTCTTGAACCTTTCCTTCTCCAAAAACATTTTTTGCAAATGCTAAACTTTTTGCTTTGATACATTCAAGTCCATCTAAAACATACTTTTTGCTTCCAACAAAAACCATCTCACGCACAGAAAACTCCCACAATCGCTCGCTTTGACGAAAATCTCCATTTTCATAACGAAAAACCGCTTCACAAGTTGTATAAACAGAATTCGCTTTGCAAGCATGTTCCAACATAGGATAAATGTGAAGGCAAGCTGCTGGTGTTAAATAATAATCATTAAATCCAATTTCTTTGTCAACAGTCTCACTTTGCCCTTGAACCTTTCGTTCTTTCAAAAAACCGACCGGAGTTATATGCTGTGGAAACGAATTAAAATAACCACATTTTCTCAAGACAGAACCATGTATTAATGATGGAATATGAACCTCTTGGTATGAATACCCACACAAAAACGACAATACTTTCTCGTCAATTGCAGACATTAACGCCGCGCCTTGCTCATACAAGCTCAAGTATGCGCCATCATCATAATAAAAATTCGAGTGCATCACTAACGTCCCCCTTCAATTCAACATAAAAATGCGTTCTTCGTTAATATCCATAACAAATAGTATTAAAGCGACAAAACTATTATCTAGGTTATAGTGTAAGACTTCTAAAGTATTTATCCGCCTAAATTATTCTACCATAACTCACAAACTACTGTCAATATTTTTGTGCAATATTTTTACTTTTTATTCAAAAAACCCGCCCGTATGGCGAACCATACGGGCGGTCTTCTTATGCTTGAACACGACTGCCGAATCGATCGGCAGATTTTATCGATATTTCAGTGATTAACCTCTGTAGTAGTTAATCAGGCAGCCAGCCATGATGATATCTCTCTCAGCGTCGGTCAGGTCACCCAGCTTAACGTCGAACTCGGTCATAGTGCCATCAGCCTTAACAGCGTAAGCCTTGATAACCTCATCCTTGTCAGCAATAGCCTTGCGAACGCCAGGAACGAATACATAATCGCCAAGTGCGAAAGGCAGTTCCTTGTCATCACCCTCATACAGGAAAGGCATCATGCCCCAGTTGATCAGGTTGGAACGATATCTCTTGGTAGCGTACTCATGAGCGATGTTAGCCCAGCCGCCCAGAACCTTCTGGCAGGAAGCAGCCTGCTCACGAGCAGAACCGTCACCAGGCTTAACAGCGTAGATGGTGGAACCGATCGCAGTCTTCATAGGATCAACCTCAGGGAACTGCTTCATAACGGTCTCATAAGCTGCCTTGAAGCCAGCATCTTCCAGAGGGCTGGTGCCAGCCTGACGAGCATGCTCAACCTTCTGTACTTCCTTAGCGTTCGGAACGTAGTTGGGATCCTTACGGCTCAGAGCGAACTCAGCCAGGCCCAGAGGGTTGGAACGATAAGAGGAAGTCTCACCGGAAGGAATCAGCTCATCGGTGGTGGTTACCGGATCATGGATCTCGGAAACAACCTTCAGCATAACATCATCCGTCAGAGCGGTCATTGCCGGCCAAGGCTTGATGTTAGGACCTTCTACCAGCTCAACTTCCGGATGAGCAACACCGTGAGAATCATATACACGGTTCTCGTAGATGGTGCTGTCGAAGAAGTACTTGTACTGGTTGAAGTCACCTTCATAAGTCTCAGCGGAGGTCAGGAAGCCCTTGTTAGCAGCGGTAGCAGCAATGGAACGAGCATCCATCAGAGCTACGGAAGCGATCTGGCCATTCTGAACCTTGGAACCTTCACGGTTCGGGAAGTTACGGGTTGCATGACGCAGGGAGAATGCATTGTTAGCCGGGGTATCGCCAGCACCGAAGCAAGGTCCGCAGAATGCGGTCTTCAGGATAGCACCGGTCTCAAGCAGAGTAGCTGCTGCGCCGTTCTTGATGATCTCCATGTAAATAGGAGTGGAAGCCGGATATACGCTCAGGGTGAACTTATCGTTACCGATGAACTTGCCCTTCAGGATATCAGCAGCTGCCATGATGTTCTCGAAGCCGCCGCCTGCACAACCTGCGATCAGGCCCTGCTCGGTGTACAGCTTGCCGTCTACGATCTTATCCTGCAGAGAGTATTTGATCTTGTCGCCGAAGCTGATCTTTGCTCTCTCTTCACATTCGTGCAGAACGTCCTTCAGGTTAGCGTTTACATCGTCGATGGTGTAAGCCATGCTCGGATGGAAAGGCATAGCGATCATAGGCTTGATCTCGTCCAGGTTGATCTCTACAACACCGTCGTAGTAAGCAACCGGTGCGGGATTCAGTTCCTTGTACTCCTCGGGTCTCTTATGAGTCTCGAACCAGTCCTTGGTGTTCTCATCGGTTCTCCAGATAGAGGACAGGCAGGTGGTCTCCGTCGTCATGACATCGACACCGTTACGGTAGTCTGCCGTCATGCTGGATACACCAGGTCCCACGAACTCCATTACCTTATTCTTCACATAGCCGTTCTTGAAGACCGCGCGCTCGATCGCGAGTGCGA
>JABLTL010051835.1_pt1 | contig 15761 bp, 10 predicted proteins | sample 7160151 | NCBI WGS metagenome assembly JABLTL01 (sample SAMN14651223, study PRJNA627086) | human gut metagenome | isolation source: feces | host: Homo sapiens
ATTTATGAATGTTGGTACAGCAGCCGCCATCAAGGGGGCTGTTTCTACTGTTGATCTGCATGAGATCGGTACGCAGGTGGAGCTGTCCAATACGTATCATCTGCATGTACGCCCCGGCGATGAGGTTGTGAAGAAGCTGGGTGGTTTGCATAAGTTTATGAACTGGGATCGCCCGATTCTGACGGATTCCGGTGGATTTCAGGTATTCTCTCTTGCGGGACTCCGCAAGATCAAGGAGGAAGGCGTACATTTCCACTCGCACGTGGATGGCCGGAAGATCTTTATGGGTCCGGAGCAGAGTATGCAGATCCAGTCGAATCTCGGCTCTACGATCGCCATGGCGTTCGATGAGTGCATCCCGAATCCGTCCACGCGGGAATATGTGGAGAATAGTGTGGCGCGCACAACCCGCTGGCTGATTCGCTGCAAAGCGGAGCTGGAGCGCCTGAACGGCCTGCCGGATACAGTGAATCCGCACCAGATGTTGTTCGGCATTAACCAGGGCGGCACGTATGCGGACATCCGGATCGAGCACGCGAAGCGTATCTCCGAGCTGGATCTCGCAGGATATGCGGTTGGCGGTCTGGCGGTTGGCGAGAGTCACGAGGAGATGTATCATATCCTGGACGAGACGGTTCCGTATCTGCCTTTGGAGAAGCCGACCTACCTGATGGGAGTCGGAACTCCGGCGAATATTCTGGAAGCGGTGGATCGCGGCGTGGATTTCTTCGACTGTGTATATCCCAGCCGGAACGGAAGACACGGACATGTCTATACGAATTATGGCAAGAAGAACCTGCTGAACGCGAAGTTCGAGCTGGACGACCGTCCCATCGAACCCGGCTGCAACTGTCCGGCCTGCCGTAATTACAGCCGCGCGTATATCCGTCACCTGCTGAAGGCTGGCGAGATGCTGGGCATGCGTCTGTGCGTCCTGCACAACCTGTACTTCTATAATACGATGATGCAGGAGATCCGCGACGCGCTGGATGAGGATCGCTGGCCGGAGTACAAGAAGTGGAAGCTGGCGGCAGTAAGCGGAGAGAGAACAGAGCCGTAGGCTTTGATCTGATATAAAATAACGATTCAAGAAACAAAAGTTTTAGGAGGAAGATTTATGAATTTCTTGGCAGCAACTGAGTCCAACGGCGGCATGGGTATAGGATTCTGGGTGGTTTACATTGTCATCATCGTAGCATTTATGTATTTCCTGATGATCCGCCCGCAGAAGAAGCAGAAGAAGGAACAGGCAGCTCTGTTCTCCAGCATGGCAATTGGTGACAGCGTGCTTACCAGCAGCGGTTTCTACGGCGTAATCATCGACATCACCGATGATATGGTGATCGTAGAGTTCGGCAGCAACAAGAATTGCCGCATCCCGATGCAGAAGTCTGCGGTTGTTCAGATTGAGAAGCCCAGTGTAGAGTAATCGCAAGTAAGAAATCAGGCATAGAAACCGGAGAGGACACATCAGTCCGTTCTCCGGTTTTTTTATTTTTCTGCTCTTCCTGAGCTTTTTTGCCCGATTTATAGCGATTTTAATGGCAAAAATTTAACAATTATATAAGAAAACGGAGAAAATCGACGGATTAGCAGTTGAAAAACAGGAAAAAGTACGCTATTATTAAAGATAACATTTTTTGTTATGATATCAGGGATTTGTGCCATCCTGGCATCCCAAATTTACGATACATTAGGAGAAGAAGATGAAGTATAATATCGCAGTCATTCCAGGAGACGGAATTGGCCCGGAGATCGTGGGCGAAGCCCAGAAGGTTCTGGATGCCGTAGGAAAGAAATTCGGACATGAATTCAATTACACGAAGGTGCTGATGGGCGGTTGCTCGATTGATGTTCACGGCGTGCCTTTGACGGAGGAAGCACTGCAGACCTGTAAGGATAGCGACTCCGTACTGCTCGGCGCGGTCGGCGGCAATGTGGGTATGTCCAACTGGTACAATCGTCCGCCGCAGGAGCGTCCCGAAGCTGGTCTTCTGGCACTGCGTAAGGGACTGGAATTATTCGCGAATATCCGTCCGGCGTATCTTTACCCGGAATTGAAGGATCGCTGCCCGCTGCGTGATGAGGTTATTGGCGAAGGTTTCGATATGGTTATCATGAGAGAGCTGACCGGCGGTCTGTATTTCGGCAAGCGCTTCACGGAGGAAGTGAACGGTGTGCAGAAGGCAACTGATACTCTGACTTATGATGAGAACGAGATCCGCCGCATCGCGATCAAGGGCTTTGAGATCGCCAGAAAGCGTCGTCACAAGGTAATCAGCGTGGATAAGGCGAACGTACTGGATTCCTCCCGTCTGTGGCGCAAGGTCGTAGAGGAAGTGGCGAAGGAGTATCCGGATGTAGAGCTGTCCCATATGCTGGTAGATAACTGCGCGATGCAGCTGGTGAAGACTCCTGGTCAGTTCGACGTTATCTTGACCGAGAATATGTTCGGCGATATCCTTTCCGATGAGGCGAGCGAAGTAACCGGTTCCATCGGCATGCTGAGCTCCGCAAGTCTGGGCGCTACCAAGCTGGGGCTGTATGAGCCGAGCCACGGTTCCGCTCCGGATATCGCGGGTCTTGGTATTGCGAACCCGATTGCCACGATTCTGTCCGCAGCGATGATGCTTCGTTATTCCTTCGATATGAAGGAAGAACCGGATGCCATCGAGAATGCGGTGAAGCAGGTACTGGCAGACGGTTACCGTACTGGAGATATCTGGTCTGAAGGTTGCAAGAAGGTTGGCACCACAGAGATGGGTGCTGCCATCATCGAGAGACTGTAAGGTTTGTTTTTATAAGGAGAAGTTGTAATGAGAAGAAGTGATTCTGTAACAAAGGGGATGCAGCAGGCACCCCATCGTTCTCTGTTTAATGCGCTGGGATTAACGGAAGAAGAGATGAACCGTCCGCTGGTCGGCATCGTCAGCTCCTATAATGAGATCGTTCCCGGTCATATGAATCTGGACAAGATCGTAGAGGCTGTTAAGCTGGGTGTATCCATGGCAGGCGGAACCCCGATCGTATTTCCGGCGATCGCAGTCTGCGACGGTATCGCCATGGGCCATATCGGTATGAAGTACTCTCTGGTAACCCGTGATCTGATCGCGGATTCCACCGAGGCGATGGCGATGGCGCACGCGTTCGATGCTCTGGTTATGGTTCCCAACTGTGACAAGAACGTTCCCGGTCTGCTGATGGCGGCAGCCCGTGTGAATATCCCCACCGTATTCGTAAGCGGCGGCCCGATGCTGGCCGGCCATGTCAAGGGACAGAAGAGAAGCCTGTCCAGCATGTTCGAGGCAGTTGGCTCCTACAGCGCCGGTACGATGACCGAGGAGGATGTTAGAGAGTTCGAGCATAAGGTATGCCCGACCTGCGGTTCCTGCTCCGGCATGTACACCGCGAACAGCATGAACTGCCTGACTGAGGTACTCGGCATGGGCCTTCAGGGCAACGGTACGATCCCTGCAGTATATTCCGAGCGTATCAAGCTGGCGAAGCATGCCGGCATGAAGGTTATGGAGCTCCTGGAGAAGAATATCCGCCCCAGAGATATCATGACCGAAAAAGCATTCATGAATGCCCTGACGGTAGATATGGCTCTTGGATGCAGCACCAATAGTATGCTGCATCTGCCGGCGATCGCTCATGAAGCCGGTGTGGAGCTGAATGTGGATATCGCGAATGAAGTAAGTGCACGTACCCCGAACTTGTGTCATCTGGCTCCGGCAGGCCCTACCTATATGGAAGACCTGAATGAGGCCGGTGGCGTATACGCGGTTATGAATGAGCTGAATAAGAAGAACCTGCTGTATACGGACATCATTACTGCAACCGGCAAGACCGTAGGCGAGAACATTGCCGGATGTGTAAATAAGAATCCGGAAGTTATCCGCCCCATCGACAATCCCTACAGCCCGGTCGGCGGTCTGGCAATCCTGCGCGGCAACCTGGCTCCGAACGCCTGTGTCGTTAAGCGTTCCGCTGTCGTTCCGGAGATGCTGAAGCACGAAGGCCCGGCGCGTGTCTTCGACAGTGAGGATGACGCAATCGTAGCCATCAAGGGTGGCAAGATTGTTCCCGGCGATGTTGTTGTTATTCGTTACGAAGGCCCGAAGGGCGGTCCCGGTATGCGTGAGATGCTGAATCCGACTTCCGCAATTGCAGGTATGGGTCTTGGCTCCAGCGTGGCTCTGATCACCGATGGACGTTTCAGCGGCGCTTCCCGCGGCGCTTCTATCGGACACGTTGCTCCCGAAGCAGCAATGGGCGGCCCGATTGCGCTGGTAGAAGAAGGCGATATTATTTCCATCGATATCGATGCCTGCAAGCTGACGCTGAAGGTATCGGATGAGGAGCTGGAAGCAAGAAGAGCGAAGTGGCAGCCTCGCGAGCCGAAGGTAACAACCGGCTACCTGGCACGCTACGCAAAGATGGTAACATCTGCGGATCGTGGCGCTATTCTTGAGCTTAAGTAATTATCGTCCGCATCCCACATATATAAAAGGAGAAATCACCCGAATGCAGTTAAATGGATCACAGATCGTGATGGAATGCCTGCTGGAACAAGGGGTAGATACCGTATTCGGCTACCCCGGCGGCGCCATCCTGAATATTTACGATGCTTTGTATGAGTATTCCGACCGCATCCGTCATATCCTGACCTCTCACGAGCAGGGAGCTTCGCATGCGGCTGACGGTTATGCCCGCGCAACTGGTAAGGTAGGCGTATGTATGGCCACCTCCGGCCCCGGCGCAACCAATCTGGTTACCGGTATCGCAACTGCGTATATGGATTCGATCCCGCTGGTTGCGATTACCGCGAATGTAGGAACCGCGCTTCTTGGCAAGGATTCCTTCCAGGAGATCGATATCGCAGGCGTAACGATGCCGATCACTAAGTACAGCATGATTATTAAGAACGTAAAGGATCTGGCTCCCGCCATCCGCAAGGCGTTCCGCATTGCGCAGACCGGCCGGCCCGGCCCTGTTCTGCTGGATATCACCAAGGATGTCACCGGAGCGATGTGCGAATACCTTCCGGTAGAGCCGGAACCTATCACAAGACAGAAATTTTCTATCCAGGAGCCGGATATCATCCAGGCGCTGGATCTGATTGAGAAAGCGGAACGCCCCATGATCTTCGCTGGCGGCGGCGTGATCCTTTCCGACGCTTCCGAGGAGTTGGCGGAGTTTGCCCGCCGTTTGGATGCGCCGGTAACCTGCTCTCTGATGGCGCAGGGTGCTTTCGATCAGGCAAATCCCAGATATACCGGCATGCTCGGCATGCACGGTACGAAGACCAGCAACTATGCGGTGTCCGAGTGCGATCTTCTGGTTGCCATCGGTGTTCGCTTCAGCGACCGCTGTACCGGCAACACGGCGACGTTCGCAAAGAACGCGAAGATCCTTCAGTTGGATGTGGATCCTGCGGAGATCAACAAGAATGTGATGACGGACGCTTCTGTGATCGGCGATGTAAAGCTGATCCTGGATGTCCTCAATTCCCGTATGGGTGAGCAGCATCATCCGGAATGGCTGGCACATGTCAGTGATATGCAGCAGAAGTATCCGCTGACTTACCCGGCAGATGTACTGACCGGCCCCGGCGTTATCGCGAAGGTTTCCGAGCTGACGAAGGGCGACGCGATCATCACCACGGACGTTGGTCAGCATCAGATGTGGAGCGCTCAGTATTATACATACCGCTCCCCCCGTACCTTTTTGAGTTCTGGCGGCCTTGGCACGATGGGTTACGGCGTAGGCGCCTCCATCGGTGCGCAAGTAGCGCATCCGGATAAGAGAGTCATCAACTTTACCGGCGACGGATGTTTCCGCATGAACTTCAACGAGATTGCGACGATTACCCGCAACAACCTTCCGATCGTTACCGTGATTATCAACAATCATGTACTCGGAATGGTTCGTCAGTGGCAGACGCTTTTCTACGGAAAGCGCTACTCCAATACCATTCTGGAAGACAAGGTGGACTTCGTAAAGCTGGTAGAGGCCATGGGCGCGAAGGGGTATCGTGTCCGCAGTATGGAGGAGCTGGAGCCGACCTTAAAGGAAGCCATGGAGCTCCATGCCCCCGTTGTGATTGAGTGTATTGTCGATCATGACGATAAGGTATTCCCGATGGTGGCTCCCGGAGCCAGCATTGATGATGTCTTCAGTGCGGAAGACATGTAACGATTCAGAACCATACGGAATCGAGCTGAGGCTCTGAAGCGTTACAGTTATGACAATTTCTACGCATGAGAAACTCTGATATTAATAAGCATTAATACGTGAAACGTCCATGGATAATCCCAACCATGGGCGTTTCATGGATATTAGGGTTTGTCAAAATATAATACTATATTATAGGGGGAATAGGAAACATGAAGAGAGTCTATAATTTTTCGGCAGGTCCGGCAGTATTGCCGGAAGAGGTACTGAAAGAGGCGGCGGAGGAAATGCTGGATTACCGTGGCTGCGGTATGTCCGTCATGGAGATGAGTCACCGCTCCAAGATGTTCGATCAGATCATTAAGGAAGCGGAAGCTGACATCCGTGATCTGATGAACATTCCGGATAATTACAAGGTGCTGTTCCTTCAGGGCGGCGGTTCCCTGCAGTTCGCCATGGTACCCATGAACCTGATGAAGAACGGCAAAGCGGATTACATTGTAACTGGCCAGTGGGCGAAGAAAGCTTTCAAGGAAGCACAGAAGTTTGGCGACGCGAAGTGCATCGCTTCCAGTGAGGACAAAACCTTCTCTTACATTCCGGACTGCTCGGATCTTCCGGTTCGTGAGGATGCCGACTATGTGTATATCTGCGAGAACAACACGATCTACGGCACCAAGTATAAGAAGCTGCCGAATACCAAGGGCAAACCCCTGGTAGCCGATCTCTCTTCCTGCTTCCTTTCGGAGCCGGTGGATGTAACGAAGTACGGTATGCTGTGGGGCGGTGTACAGAAGAATGTAGGCCCGGCAGGACTTGTCATCGCGATCATCCGTGAGGATCTGATCCCGCAGGAGGAGCTGCCTGGCGTACCGACCATGCTTCAGTACAAGACGCAGGCGGATGCGGCAAGCCTGTACAATACGCCGAACTGCTACGCAATCTACATCTGCGGCAAGGTATTTAAGTGGCTGAAGAAGATGGGCGGTCTGGAAGTGATGAAGGAGCGCAACGAGAAGAAGGCGAAGATTCTGTACGATTACCTGGATTCCAGTAAGCTCTTCAAGGGCACGGTTGTTCCGGAGGATCGCTCCTTGATGAACGTACCGTTCGTCACCGGCAGCAAGGAACTGGATGCGGAGTTCGTAGCGGAAGCCCAGAAGGCCGGCTTCGAGAATCTGAAGGGACATCGTACCGTCGGCGGTATGCGTGCCAGCATCTACAACGCAATGCCGATCGAAGGCGTGGAAGCGTTGGTTGCATTCATGAAGGACTTTGAGGAAAAGCATCAGTAAAGCAGACAGGAGGAGAATACCATGTTTAAAGTAGCTCGTTTGAATCCGATCGCTTCGATCGGAACGGATCTGTTCACCGGAAAATATGAGATGACGGAAAACCTGGCGGAAGCCAGCGCTGTACTGGTAAGAAGCGCCTCCATGCACGAGCTGGAGCTTCCGGACGGACTTCTTGCGATTGCCCGTGCCGGCGCCGGCGTAAATAATATCCCGCTGGATGAGTGCGCAAAGAAGGGCATTGTCGTATTCAACGCGCCCGGAGCGAACGCCAACGGCGTAAAGGAGATGGTGCTGGCAGGTATGCTGCTGGCAGCCCGAGATATTTATGGCGGCATCACCTGGATTCGCGAGAATAAGGATGAGGCGGATATTGCAAAGCTTGCGGAGAAAGCAAAGAAGAACTTCGCCGGTACAGAAATCCAGGGTAAGACCCTCGGCGTGATCGGTCTCGGCGCGATCGGCGCGCTCGTAGCGAACGCTTCACTGAACCTTGGCATGCGCGTTATGGGATATGATCCCTATATCTCGGTAGAAGGCGCATGGAGTCTGGATCATCATGTGCAGAGAGTGAATAATCTGGATGATATCTACGCGAATTGTGATTATATCACGATTCACGTTCCGGCGATGGACGGCACGATCGGAATGATCGATGAGGCTGCGATTGCCAAGATGAAGGACGGCGTTGTATTCCTGAACTTTGCCCGCGATCTTCTGGTGAAGGAGGAAGCGATGGCAGCTGCTCTGGAATCCGGAAAAGTTCATCGTTATGTATCGGATTTCGCAAATCCGGTAAGCGCGAATATGAAGAACGCGATCATCCTTCCTCATCTGGCGGCTTCCACGGCGGAGTCGGAAGACAACTGCGCTGTAATGGCAGTCAGAGAGCTGATGAACTATCTGGAAGCTGGAAATATCGTAAATTCCGTGAACTTCCCCCGCACTGACCTGGGACCGATCCGCGGAACCGGACGTATCTCCATCTTCCACAAGAATATCCCGAATATGATTGGTCAGATTACGGCAATTCTGTATGAGAATGGAATCAACATTGAGAACATGACAGATAAGAGCCGCGGTGAATATGCGTACGGCCTGATCGATGTTGACTGCGAGTTCTCGGCAGATCTTGCGGATAAGATCCGCGCCATCGACGGCGTCAGCCGTGTTCGCCTGATCGAAGCGAAGAATTTCTGCAAGAAGTTCTAATCAGAAAAAGTTATTCATAAGAAAACAAAAGACGGTGAGTGTCCGGTTGACTTGCGGGCACTCACCGTTTATACTTATGGAGTAAAGTTGTATATGAAACCTCTCAGGCTGTATTTATGGAGGAAAAATGAAATTTAAAAATGTCAAAAAGACCCTGTATCTTCGCGGGGCAGGAACTGTACTTACCCTCTCTCTGGCAGCAGGAACCATCGCGCCGGCAGCGCCCGCTTTTGCTGAAGCTCAGGACAGTACTGTATCGGAAAAGGAAGTTTCGGAGACCGACGCCGCGCGGGATGACGTTTCCCTGGGAACAGAAGCAGACACGACAGCAGCTGCGGAAGCAGCAGAACATACAGAGGCAGCAGCATCTGAAGCAGATTCGCCTGTTTCTCAGACACTGGAATCAGAAAAAGCAGAATCCGGCACAGGCGAAACAGTCGCTGCGGAAACGGCTTCGAATACGGACGGAACCGGGGAAACTCTTCCCATTACGGATGATGAGGAACTTCTGGCGGAGATTATTGCGGAGGAGATTTCTGTTGATCAGCTGACACTCTATCAGAAGGGAACGTACCGACTGGCGACGGTGGTGAATACCGACTGGCTGAATATCCGTGCAGATGCCGGCAGTGAATACAAAGTGGTTGATGCGATCCGCGCTGGTGTGACTGTTACGGTCTATGGAGAGAAGAAGGCATCCGACGGAACCATCTGGTATCTGATCAGCGATGGAAGCATCATGGGATACAGCAGCGGTTCTTATCTGAACGTGATCGAGAAGGCTTACGATACCGAGGAAGCCTTCGAACAGACACTTGCTGCTTTCCCGGAGAGCTACCGCGAAAGTCTGCGAGCACTCCATGCGCAGTATCCCAACTGGAAGTTCGAGGCCTATCAGACCGGCATCGACTGGCAGACTGCAGTGGATGAGGAGAGCAAGTTCGGAAGCGAGCTTTCCGGTATGGGCACGGAAGCACGCAGCCTGGTATATAAAGGCAGCATTTCCTCCTGGAAGTCCATGGAGGAGGGCGCGTTTGACTGGTCCACCGGCCAGTGGGTTACGAACTGGGATGGTGATTACTGGGCGATCGCGTCGCGCGAGTTAGTGGCTTACTATATGGACCCCAGAAACTTTATGGATAATAACGGCATCTTCCAGTTCCTGGATCTGACCTATGATTCGACACAGACGGCTGCCTATGTCAGCCAGGCGGCAGCCAGCATGGGTTCATCCTGGCTCTCCGGAACCCATCAGCATGCGAACGGAGATGTGATCAACTATCCGGAAGTGATTGCGGAAGCCGGTAAGAGCGCGGGCATCAATCCCATCTTCCTGGCGGCGACGCTGACGCAGGAGCTGGGAACCAATGGAAGCGAGAAGACCACCATCAGCGGAACGGCGTCCTGGACGGTGAGCCGGAACATTTTCGACAGCATCTATGCCAGCTATTGCCCGGCTTATACGGTGAATGCGGACGGAACGGTTACAGTGAACTATACTGGCGTCTATAATTACTATAATGTCGGCGCTTATACGGATACCGGATTCTCACATGCCTATGAGAGGGGCTTGTGGATCGGCTATCATAAGACACTGAACGGCCGTGCCTATGACGGTCCCTGGACGACAAGACAGGCAGCGGTTACCGGCGGCGCGAAGTACCTGGCGCGTTACCTGACGGATTATGACCAGACGAATGTGTATCTGAAGCGCTTTAACATGACGGAGAACGGCCGCTACAATCATCAGTATTCGACAGATGTACAGGGAGCGGCCAGCGAGGGACGTTTGATCGGAAGAGCCTATACGGAATCCATGCGTAAGGAGATCGGTATGACCTTCCGGATTCCGGTATACAACAATATGCCGTCCTCTGCGGCCACCATGCCGACCGGCGACGAGGATCCTGTAAATACGCAGCAGATCCGTGCATTTGTCACGAGACTTTATGAGAAAATACTGGGAAGAAAACCCGATACGAAGGGACTGGATGCATGGTCAAAACTGCTGCAGACTCGCGAGAACACTGCAGCAGAGGTTGCGGCCGGATTCGTATTCAGCGACGAGTATCAGAATAAGAACAAGAGTGATAAGGATTATGTCACTATGCTCTACAATACCATGCTGGACCGCTCGCCGGATAAGAGCGGCCTGAATTCCTGGTGCGGTCTTCTGGATGACGGCGTGACGAGACAGTACATATTCGCAGGATTTATCGGATCCAACGAGTTTGGAAAGCTCTGCGATAGCTATGGAATCACCGCCGGAACCTGGAATCTGACGGCGGTGGAGGATCAGAATGCCAGAGTAACCGCATTTGTGACCCGCATGTATACCGTATGCCTGCAGAGAGGCGCAGATGCTTCCGGACGCAGAGACTGGATTCGCCTTCTGCTGAACGGCAGCAATTCTGCTGCGGATGTTGTGAGAGGCTTCTTCAACAGTCAGGAGTTCCTGAAGAAGAACCTGTCGGATGAAGATTTCGTGGAGCGCTTGTATCTGACGCTGTTTGACCGGAATTCCGATCCGGCCGGAAAGGCGGACTGGCTGAGAAACCTTAAGAATGGTTCCAGCAGAAATCAGATCCTGAACGGATTTATCGGCTCTCAGGAATTTATCCGCCTGTGTGAGCAGTACGGTATCCGCCAACAATAAATGAGGAGAAACTTTTATGCTTCAAACACCTTATCCTTTTACACCGAAAGGAGAGGCAGCGCTGCGCCAGGCGGAACACCTGGCGCGGCGGCTGCATCATAAATACATTGGAACCGAGCATCTTCTGCTCGGTCTTTTATCCTCTCCGTGCCTGGCGTCCTATGTACTGAAGCTGCACGAAGTCACGGAGGAGCGCGTCCGGGAGTTAATAGGGCGTCTGGTAGCCCCGGAATTCGTGGAGGAAGACAGCGACATATTGCCGGAACCGACGCCGCGATTCTCCGCTGTGCTGGCGCAGAGCGCTGGTGAGGCAAGGCATGGACACCAGAGTAGCATCGGGACAGAGCATCTGCTGATGGCGCTGTTAAAAGAGACGGATAGCGTGGCGGTGCGCCTGCTTCACACGATGGATGTGAACCCGAATCGTGTGATGGTGGATCTCGCGGAGGCAATGGGTGAGGACGGGCGTATCTATCAGGAGGAGATGGAGGACGGCGGAACGGCAGCAGGGACACCGACGCTGGATCGCTACAGCAGAGATCTGACAGCGTTGGCCGCTGCCGGAGAGCTAGACCCTGTGATCGGAAGGGAGTCAGAGCTGCGCCGAATGATCCGGATTCTGAGCCGCCGGACGAAGAACAATCCCTGCCTGATCGGGGAACCGGGCGTGGGAAAGACGGCGATTGTGGAGCGCCTGGCGCAGATGATCGCTTCAGATCAGGTACCGGAGACTCTGAAAGGGTATCGCCTGTTGGCGCTGGATCTTTCCGGGATGGTTGCCGGGACGAAGTACCGTGGTGAATTCGAGGAGCGCATGAAGCGTGTGATTCAGGAAGCGGCCCAGAATCCACAGCTGATTCTTTTTCTGGATGAGATTCACACCCTGATCGGAGCCGGAGGCGCGGAGGGCTCGCTGGACGCGGCTAATATCCTGAAGCCGGCGCTCTCCCGCGGAGAAATTCAGCTGATCGGAGCGACAACTGTGGAGGAATACCGGAAGCATATCGAGAAGGACGCGGCTCTGGAGCGGCGTTTTCAGCCGGTACTTGTGGAAGAGCCGAATGAGGAGGACGCAGAGGAAATCCTGAAGGGGCTTCGTCAATGCTATGAGGAGTATCACGGCGTAACGATCCAAGATGAGGCATTGACGGCAGCGGTACAGCTTTCCGCCCGCTATATCAACGACCGTTTCCTTCCGGACAAGGCGCTGGATCTGCTTGATGAGGCGGCGTCCCAGGTGCGGATGACTTTTTCTGATAAGTATACGGATTCGACGGCGGAAGAGATCGGACAGTTGGAAGCGGAGCAGCTCTCCGCCGTACGGGAGAAAGATTTCACAGTGGTAAAGGAGCTGCACCAGAAGATTCAGGAGCTGCAGGAGCGTGCGAAGCATCCCCGCAGAGGGCGTCGCCCCGGAGCGAAAGCGAAGACCGTAACCGCAGAGACCATCGCGGAAGTAGTCTCTGAATGGACACGCATCCCAGTAAAACGGCTGGCGGAGAGCGAATCTGTCCATCTGCGCCATCTGGAGAGTGATCTGCATAAACGTGTCATCGGGCAGGAGGAGGCAGTCTCTGCCGTCGCCCGCGCGGTACGCCGCAGTCGTGTCGGCTTAAAAGACCCGAACCGCCCGATCGGCTCGTTCTTGTTCCTTGGCCCGACCGGCGTGGGAAAGACGGAGCTTGCCAAGGCGCTTGCGGAGACCGTCTTCGGGCGCGAAGACGCGATGATCCGCGTGGACATGTCGGAATATATGGAGAAGCACAGCGTCTCCAAGCTGATCGGATCGCCGCCCGGATACGTCGGCTACGAGGAAGGCGGTCAGCTCAGCGAGAAAGTGCGCCGCAGTCCCTATTCCCTGATCCTTTTTGATGAGATCGAGAAAGCGCACCCAGATGTCTTCCATATCCTTCTTCAGGTGCTGGACGATGGCCATATCACGGACGCGCAGGGACGGAAAGTGAATTTTAAGAACACGATTCTGATCATGACCAGTAACGCCGGAGCAGAGCGCATCATGACGCCGAAGCACCTGGGCTTCTCCGCTGAGAAGAGCGAGAAGGCGGATTATGCGGCCATGAAGAACGGAGTTATGGAAGAAGTACGCCATACTTTCAAGCCGGAATTCCTGAACCGGATCGACGAGATCCTTGTCTTCCATTCACTGGGTGAGGAGGATCGGAAGAAGATCCTGAAGCTGATGCTGGATTCCCTCTCCGCACGAATTCTGGAGACGCAGAATATCACGATGAAATTCACTGGAGCGGCGAAAGCCTTCCTGCTGCAGCACGGTTATGAGGAGAAATACGGGGCCAGACCCCTGCGCCGGGCTCTGCAGACGCATATCGAGGACGCGCTGACAGATGAGATTCTGAGCGGCAAAGTGAAAAGCGGCGATACCGTAACGGTCGGCTGTATGAAAAATGCATTAAATTTCTCAGTCAATGATTGAATGAAACGCAAACTTGCGCTATACTAGACGATAGAAATACACAAGAGACTAGGAGGACAAAATGTCTGTAGTAAAAGAGCTGCTGCGCGGCGAGCAAAACGGAAGCATCAGTTTTGGTGATTACACTCTGGATAAGAAAGCCAAGCTGGATAACTTTGAACATGGCGGAGATATTTACAAGGTAAAGACCTTCTATGAGATCACCAAGCTGGAGAAGAACGGATTATTCGTATATGAGTCCGTACCGGGCAGCGCGGTGACCGGATTTACAGAAAAGGAGAACGGCGTTTCCTTCCAGGTAGAAAGCAACAAGGATATTCAGATCACGCTGGAACTGGCGGAATCCACGGAGTATGCCATCTATGTAGATAATGAGCAGGTTGGCCTGATGGAGACGAACATGAGCGGCAAGCTTTCCTTTAGCGTGGAGCTGCCCATGCCTCCGGTAAATGTAAAGGTGGTAGAGCGTTAATTTATGGCAAAGGCAAAAGCAACCGCATTCTTCTGTAAGGAATGCGGTTATGAATCCGCAAAATGGATGGGACAGTGCCCTGCCTGCAGAGAATGGAACAGTTTTGTAGAAGCGCCCGCCGCAGCGAAAGCTGCGCCCGGGCGCGCTGTCATTCAGGGACCGGCTGCCGTATTCGCGTCGGCGGCGGAGCCGAAAGGGCTGGACGCAATCGACGGCGATCCGGAGGAGAGGATGTCCACCGGCTTTAAGGAGCTGGACGGCGTGCTGGGCGGCGGACTTGTTCCGGCTTCCCTGTTGCTAGTCGGTGGCGATCCCGGCATCGGCAAATCAACGCTCCTTCTGCAGGTGTGCCGGAATATGGCCATGCAGGGGCATCATATCCTCTATATTTCCGGCGAGGAGTCTCTGCGCCAGATTAAGCTGCGCGCCGGGCGCATGGGGCATTTTGAGGGGGATCTCCGTTTTTTAAGCGAGACAAACCTGGATGTGATTACGGAAGTCCTGAAGAAGTATAAGCCGGAGGTCGTGATTATCGATTCGATTCAGACGATGTTCCGTGACGATGTGGGAAGCGCGCCGGGCAGCGTGGGTCAGGTAAGGGAATCCACGAATGTACTGATGCAGCTGGCCAAAGGACTTGGCATCACGATCTTTATTGTCGGTCATGTGACGAAGGAAGGCACGGTGGCCGGTCCACGGATGCTGGAGCACATGGTGGATACGGTGCTGTACTTTGAAGGTGAGCGGAATGCTTCCTACCGTATTCTGCGCGGTGTGAAGAACCGTTTCGGTTCCACGAATGAGATTGGTGTCTTCGAGATGGGAGAGCACGGTCTGGAAGAGGTCGCGAATCCGTCGGAGCATATGCTGAACGGGAGGCCGGAGGAGGCTTCCGGGTCGGTGGTCACCTGCGCGATGGAGGGCAGTCGCCCAATTCTGCTGGAAGTGCAGGCTCTGGTGTGCCGCACGAATTTCGGTATGCCGAGGCGCACCGCGGCGGGAACAGATTATAACCGTGTAAACCTGCTGATGGCGGTTTTGGAAAAACGCCTGGGTATGCGACTGTCCGAGTGCGATGCCTACCTGAATATCGCTGGCGGTATGCGGATCTCGGAGCCGTCGCTGGATCTCGGCATCGTGATGGCGCTGGTATCCAGCTACCAGGATTCGCCGATCAGCGGAAAGACGCTGGTATTCGGTGAAGTCGGCCTGTCCGGAGAGGTACGCGGCGTCGGTATGGCGGATCAGCGCATCAATGAGGCTGTGAAGCTGGGATTTGATACCTGTATCCTTCCGAGGAGCAACCGGAGCGCGGGCAAGAACCGCGAAGGCATCCGGCTCATCGGAGTCTCCAATATACAGGAAGCCATCGAGGCGCTGTTCTAGGCTAAGTTTTGGCCTGGTACAAGTTCTTGGAGGGAGTCTTCCGAGTTTTAGCCTGGGGAAGATTTGCAGCGGGATGTCTCTAAGTTCCGGTCTGGTACAAGTTATCAGCGGGAC
>JABLTL010065952.1_pt1 | contig 15684 bp, 10 predicted proteins | sample 7160151 | NCBI WGS metagenome assembly JABLTL01 (sample SAMN14651223, study PRJNA627086) | human gut metagenome | isolation source: feces | host: Homo sapiens
AGTTTGCCATCAATAAGGATTACGAGAAGATTCTGAGAAACAAAATCGTCCGTTTTATGGAGGAAACGAAGACCCGAAAGTCGATACAGCTGACATTTATCAGCAGTTATGGTCTTCAGCGGAATATGTATTCGGGCATTGCCCAGAATGAAGTGGTGCTCAATGATTTGTTTTGAGCTCCACTTCCTCCACATATTTCACTAATGAATCCTTGCCGTTGAGCAGGTAGTAATCTACGCGGACCACGTGGTTGATATCGGCATTACCCTTTACCTTGATGTGGCGGGTCTTGCTGTATATCATTGTATCGCGGCGGGATGGATAGGAGACGAGCTGGATGATGTCCTTGGTGGAACCACTGCCTATGTAGTAGATGCCCACACTATCCTTGCCGGCCTTGATTGCCGCCATCTTCGCCGTCTTCTTGGCGTGGATAGCTGATGTATCTTCCGGATAAAACTCACTGGCGGCTACGGTATCGCCGTCATGCTGATCGGGTGCAAACTTGCAGCTTGTACTGGTTGTTGTGATAAAAGTTGTGGCAGCCAGAGCTGCCACAAAGCATAAAATTTTCTTCATTATTATTTTGAATTAATCGATTACATTTGTACAATCACCTCGTGCTTGCCTGCTGAGCAAGGGATGATGGTGCCATCGATGACCTTTCCATCTACGGTAATCTGCTTCACGCCTTTCTCCCTTCCTTCTGGGTTCTTCACCACGATGTGGTATTCGCCACCACGGAACTTGCGGGTTACCTCGTATTCATGGGCGGTGCTTGGCAGACATGGGTCGATGTTCAATCCCTCGTAATCCGGTTTGATGCCGAGGATGAACTCAGACACGGTGTACCACATCCAGGCGGCTGTACCTGTTAACCAGGAGTTCTTGCCCTCGCCAGGCTTGGCGGCATCCTTGCCGGCTACCATCTGGCAGTTGACGTATGGCTCCACCTTGTGCAGGGTCTGGTATTTCTCCTCTACATAACTTGGCAGAATCTTGGTATAATGATTCCAGGCATCATTGCCACGTCCGGCAACGGTTTCGCCGATGATGACCCAAGGGTTGTTGTGGCAGAAGATGCCGGCATTCTCCTTGTAACCTTCAGGATAGGATGAAATCTCGCCCATCTCTACATGATAGGTGGTGTAGGCTGGGTTGTTCAGCACCATTCCGTGCTCGCACTCCAGGCGCTCCTTGGCGCTATCCAGTGCCTTGCCGCAAAGTCCCTCTTCCTGTCCGATGCCAGCCATGGTACACCATCCCTGACTCTCGATGAAGATCTTGCCTTCTTCGTTCTCGTTGCTGCCTATCTTGTTGCCGAAGAAATCGTAGGCACGGAGGAACCATTCGCCGTCCCAACCATACTGCTTCACGGCTTCGCTCATCGCATCTACTGCCTGCTGCATACGATCGGCTTCTACCAGGTAATCTTCCTCGGCAAGTCCGGCGATTTCGCCTTCGCGGCAGTTGGATGCCTCCTTGGCGAGTTGCTTACAGAGGGCGATGTAATCCTTGCCGGTAACAACAAACAGTCCGGCAATCATCAGGCTCTCAGCCTTGCTGCCTTCGCCCTTGTTCTCGGTGGTCTGGAAGCTCTCGTTCGGATCCCAGGAGAAGCAGTTCAGGTTCAGACAGTCGTTCCAGTCGGCTCTGCCGATGAGTGGCAGCTTATGCGGACCCAGGTTGTTGATAATATGGTTCATCGAAATCTTCAAGTGTTCGAAGAGACTTACCTCGCTGCCTGACTGGTTATCGAATGGTACCTGCTCGGAGAGGATGGAGAAATCTCCTGTCTCCTTGATGTAGGCTACGGTTCCGAAAATGAGCCAGCATGGGTCATCGTTGAAACCGCCACCGATATCGTTGTTGCCACGCTTGGTGAGTGGCTGATACTGGTGATAGCAGCCGCCGTCTGGGAACTGGGTGCTGGCGATGTCGATGATGCGCTGGCGGGCACGGGTAGGTATCTGATGAACGAAACCTACGAGGTCCTGGTTGGAATCACGGAAACCCATGCCTCTGCCGATGCCGCTCTCGAAGAAGCTTGCAGAACGCGACATGCAGAAGGTTATCATGCACTGATACTGGTTCCAGATGTTCACCATGCGGTCTAACTTGTCGTTTCCGCTCTTCACGGTGAAGATGTTCAGCAGGTTATCCCAGTACTGGTTGAGTTCAGCAAAGGCTGCATCCACCTTTTCGGTGGTATCGAACTTCTTGATGAGCTGATGCGCCTTCTCCTTGTTGATCACCTTCTTGGCAGAGAACTTCTTGTCCTGTTCGTTTTCTACGTATCCCAGAAGGAAGATGAGGTCGCGGCTTTCTCCCGGCTGCAGGGTTACCTCTATATAATGTGATGCGATAGGGCTCCAGCCGTGGGCAAAACTGTTGCGTGGCTTGCCTTCCATCACGGCTTCCGGCTCGGCAAACTCGTTGTAGAGTCCGATGAAGCTCTCACGGTCGGTATCGTAGCCCTGAATCTCGGTATTCACGGTGTAGAAAGCATAATGGTTGCGGCGCTCACGGTACTCCGTCTTGTGATAGAGGGTAGATCCTTCTACCTCCACTTCGCCTGTAGAGAAGTTGCGCTGGAAGTTCTCCATATCGGTAGCTGCATTCCAGAGGCACCATTCCGCAAAGGAGAACACCTTGAGAGTCTTTACTTCCTTAGTCTGATTCTTCAGCGTCATCTTCTGGACTTCAGCCCAGGTGTGGAGTGGAACGAAGAAGAGAACGCTTGCCTCTACGCCGTTCTTGCTGCCCGTGATGCGGGTATAGTTCATGCCGTGGCGGCACTCATAGCTGTCGAGTGGCGTCTTGCATGGTTTCCAGCCTGGATTCCAGACGGTATCGCCATCCTTGATGTAGAAGTAGCGACCGCCGTTGTCCATAGGTACCCCGTTGTAGCGATAGCGGGTGAGACGACGGAACTTGGCATCCTTATAGAAAGAATACCCACCTGCTGTGTTGGAGATAAGCGAGAAGAAATCCTCGTTACCCAAATAGTTGATCCAAGGCCATGGGGTCTTTGGGTCAGTAATCACGTACTCGCGATTGGCGTCATCAAAATGACCATACTTTTTCTCTGCCATTGTTTTTTTAATGTTTATTTTTAGAATTTTTGCATGAATTTGGTGCAAAGATACTAAAAAGTTTCAGTTTATAGGTTAGAAAACAGATATTTTTTGTATTTTTGCATTGAAAAGTTAGATGTTTAACAATTTGCGATTAACATAACATACAATTGGCTTATGAAAAGAAACATTATAACACTCCTCATAACCGTGTTTGCCATGCTGCAAGCAACGGCTCAAACCTACGACAACTTGTGGAAGCAAGCTGATATCATCGCTCAGAAGGATCAGCCCAAGAGCGAGATAGGGGTGATGAAGAAAATCATCTCCAAGGCTACGGCGGCAAAAGACTACGGCCAGCTGCTGGCGGCTGAGATAAGGCAGGCGATACTCTGGAGAGAGATTTCGCCCGACTCGCTGACGCCCAATGTGAAGCGGATGGAAACGGAAGCACTGAAAGCGAAAGACCCCGTGCTGAAGGCTGTGAGATATGCCGTGCTCGGCAAGGTGTATAGGGAGGTGAATGGGAAGAAGAGCGAGGAGTTCTTCAAGAAAGCCCTGGAGCAGCCTGAACTTCTTGCCAGAAATGCTTCTGCCGGGTATGTACCGCTGACGCTGAAGGGTGTGGATGGCAGTTCCTTCAACAACGATTTGCTGCATCTCATCGGTTTCGAGGCTGACAGCAAGGAGGCGTATCTGCTGATGTACACCTATTATAATAAGGTGGGAAATCGGGGTGCAGCCTGTCTCTGTGCCTATAAGCTCATCGAGAAATACCGTCAGGATGACGTCAGAGAGGTCAGGAAGTCGAAGTATCTGAATACCATCGACTCGCTCATCCACGTCTATCAGGATATTCCGGAGGCAGGCGAACTCGCCGTGGAGCACTTCCGCTTCATGGAAGGTGCTACCGATGCCAAACCGCAGGATAAGCTCAACTATATCAACTATGCACTGAATAGATGGGGTGGATGGTCGAGAATGAATGTGCTGAGGAATGCGCAGAAGCGACTCACCGAACCGATGTTCCAGGTGCAGGATATGCCATTGGTGCTTCGCCCTTCGGAAAAGAAGTGGGTGCATCTGAATGTGCGCAATCTCCAGAATCTGAACATTCGGCTTTCCCGTCTCAATATCACAGCGGATAATGAATATGATGCCCAGAATGAGGCAACCTATAAGATGCTCCTGAAGAAGACCACGAAGCTACATCAGAAGGATTTCAGCCGCAACTACTATGGTCGCCCGGATTACGAAGAGGTAAAGGATTCCATCGAAATCGGTGGCAATCTGCCATTAGGCGCCTATCTGATGGAGGTGACTTCGGATAATACAGGCATTGCTCCGCAGCGAGAACTCTTCTATGTCAGCAATCTGGCGGTGATGATCCAGCAGTTGCCTGATGACAGGCATCGCTATGTGGTGGTGAATGCTACCGACGGTCAACCTGTTCCTGGTGCGAAGATAGTGCTCTATGACAGAAACTATGACGACAAGACGGGCAAGTTCAAGAGAGTCATTCATGCCCGAATGACGACAGATGACCAGGGCGAGGCTTACTTCAAGAATGTGGATGGAAAGGTATTGATCTACACATCTTCAGATAAGTTTGCGCCTGCCAAGGATATCTACCTCTCACGTGCCCGCTATTACGAGAAGAAGGATGATGAGGTGAAATATCAGTTGTTTACCGACCGTGCCATCTATCGCCCGGGCCAGAAGGTGCATGCCTCTGCCGTTTCCTATATCGTGAAGAAAGGCCTGGATGCCAGTGTGCCGGGAAAGAGCATGGAACTGAAGTTTATCCTGAGGGATGCCAACTGGAAGCAGATGGCTGAGCAGAAGGCTACGACCGACGAATATGGTACGGCATCTGTGGATTTCGAATTGCCTCAAGGTGGACAGACAGGCATGTATCATGTATCCGTGAATAACCGAGCTAACAGTTCCTTCCGTGTGGAGGAATACAAGCGTCCAACCTTCGAGATTACCTTCCCGAAGGTGAACGAGAAATATAACTGGGGCGACACCGTAGTGGTGAAGGCTTCGGCAAAGACCTACGCCGGTGTACCAGTGCAGGGCGCCAAAGTGGAGTATCAGGTGACTCGCAGAAACCAGCTCTGGTGGTGGGGCGCAGGCTCTGCCGGACAGTTGGTGAAGACAGACAGTTGCGTGACTCGTGAGGACGGAACCTTCGACGTGGAGATTCCGCTGGAGGCTTCCTTGTCAGGAAAAGACGAGGCTGATATGAGCGATTTCATGCGCATCGCCCGTTTCTTCAACTTCGAGGTCTCAGCCATCGTTACCGACATCAGCGGTGAGAGCCACGAGGGTGTGATGAGTCTGCCTCTGGGCACCAAGCCAACCATCCTCACGGTGAATCTTCCTAAGCGTATTGAGGCAGACAGTCTGAAGACTGTGACCTTTGCTTACCGCAATGCCAGCGGTATGGAGATATCCAGCAACCTGAAGTACCGCATCGACAAGGGCGAATGGAAGGATGCCGAGGCGAATGCGCCGATTTCTATGGCTGTATTGCCATCAGGTGTGCATGAGATGGAGGCAATCTGCGGACAAGACACCCTGCAGCAGAAGTTCACCCTCTTCAGCATCAAGGATACCCATCCGATGGAGCCAACCACTGAATGGTATTATCAGACGGCGAAGACCTTCCCGCGTGATGGAAAACCGGTATATGTGCAGGTGGGTTCTTCTGAAAACGGAGCGCACATCGTTTATTCCATCATCGCTGGCAACAAACTGCTGGAGAAGGGTGCCTGGGAGTTGGGCGACAGCATCGTTACCCTGCCATTCACCTACAAGCCGGAATATGCTTCGGGTGTGGTGATTAATTATAGTTTCGTGAAGAACGGCGAATGCTATACCAGAAAAATCAGCATCGCCCGTCCTTTGCCGGAGAAGAAGTTGAACATCACCTGGAAGACTTTCCGCGACCGTCTCACTCCGGGACAGAAGGAGAAGTGGACCTTGCAGATTACGACTCCCGACGGCAAGCCAGCCAAGGCACAGCTGATGAGTGTGCTTTATGACAAGTCGCTCGACCAGTTGGCTGAACATACCTGGGAAATGTCGCTGGGATTCAGCCAGTGGTTGCCAGACTGCTATTGGAAGAGCAATCTGAAGTATTATGAGATGGGATTGTCGGGTACTTATCCTACCAAATATTACGATGAGAAGGAGTTGGAGGTGGATCAGTTTGATGGCAAATACTTTAGCTTTTCTGCTTATATGCAAGCGATGCAACTGAGCAGGTTGGAACGTTCTTATGGCGGAACTGTTGAGGCAGTTCGTATACAGAAAGACGAGCTGGTACGAGAAGAAGCGAAAGTCATGAGAATTCGTGGTTCTAAGATGGCTCGTGTCGGTGCTTCTGCTCCATCTGTCAACAAGGTTTTTGATGTAGTAGAGGAGATGCCGCAGTTTGCTGGCGGTTCTGGCTCAGACGCAGGACAGTTCCTCGACAAGGTTCAGATTCGTGAAAACCTGAACGAGACCGCCTTCTTCTATCCTGCCTTGGAGAGCGACAACCAGGGCAATGTGGCTATCAATTTCACCCTGCCGGAAAGCGTGACTACCTGGAAGTTTATGGGCTTGGCGCACGACAAGGAGATGAGAAACGGATGCCTGGTAGATGAGGCTGTGGCTCAGAAAACCGTGATGGTACAGCCTAACATACCTCGATTCCTGCGTGAAGGCGATAAGAGCTGCATCGTGGTGAAACTCTTCAACACTTCTGACAAGAAGGTGAACGGCAATGCCCGTATGCAGATTCTGGATGCCGAAACCCAGAAGGTGGTTTGGCAGAAGACTCAGGGCTATCGCATCGATGCCGAGGGCTCTGCTACCGTCTCCTTCGATGTTCAAGGTCTGAAAGAAGGTGTATATATTAATAAGGTGGTGGCTGCCGGCAATGGCTACAGCGATGGCGAGCAGCACTATCTGCCTGTGTTGAGCAACCGGGAACTCGTTGTGAACACCCTGCCTATCACCCTGCATCAGAAGGGTGAGCAGAACTTCAGCCTGAACAAGCTCTTCCTGAACAAGGAGGGCAAGCAGGCGAAGGGAGCAGCGGATGCGAAGGTGACCGTGGAATATACCAACAATCCAAGTTGGCTGATGGTTAAGGCGCTGCCTGCTATCAGCAATCCGGATGAGGAGGATGCCATCTCGCTGATGTCTGCCATCTACGCCAATACCATCACCACCTATATCCAGAAGCATCTCTCGCTGGAAAAACAGCCAGAGCAGAATCTCTCTCAGGAGACCATTCGCTTACAGAATCAGGTGGAAAAACTGAAGAAGTTGCAGAATGCTGACGGTTCCTTCTCCTGGTGGAAGGGAATGAAGGGCAGCAGATACATGACAACGTCGGTAGCCGAGATGATGGTTCGTCTGAATGCTGTTGTCGGTGTTCAGAAATCTACCGCCAAGATGCTGACTTCTGCCATCAATTATCTCTCCTGGCAGACAGCACAGGAAGTAAGAGAAATGAAGAAGCAGGAGGAGAAGAAGCACAAGGTGAGTCCTAGCGAACAGGCGCTGCATTATCTCTACATCCTTTCGATGGATGGCAGAAAGATGAAGCAGAATCAGGAGGCTGACAAGACTTATCTCCTGGAAAAGATGTCGGAGATGACCGGCGATTTCACCATCTATGGCAAGGCACGTGCTGCCGTGGTGCTCGCCAAGAACTGCCAGCAGAATGCCGATTACCGCGAAAAGGCAGGCGAATATCTGCAGAGCGTGAACGAATATGCCGTTTATCGCGAGGAGATGGGCCGTTACTACGATACCCGCAAGGCATTGTACAGCTGGAGAAACTATAAGATACCAACCCAGGTTTCCGTGATAGAGGCGATGCAGATGCTGAAGCCGAACGACAAGCAGACCATTGAGGAACTGCAGCGCTGGCTCCTGATGTCGAAGCGTACCCAGTCTTGGGATACGCCGGTGAATACCGTGGATGCCGTCTATGCCTTTATGAAGGGTAATGAGAGCAACTGGAACAAACGGGCTGAGAATGCCGTGCTGAAACTGGATGGCAAGCTGTTGCCGATGCCACAGGATTCTACTACGCTGGGTTATGTCAAGACCGAAAAGGCGGGTAAGGCATCTACCCTGATCATCAACAAGAAAAGCGATTATACCAGTTGGGGTGCCGTGTATGCAGAGTTCAAGCAGCCGCTTAGCGAAATAGCCTCTGCCGAATCGGGCATCAAGGTGCGCCGTGTCATCGTTCCTGCCGAATCTGAGGGCAAGGGCAAGGCGCAGGCGAAGGTGGGAGAGAAGGTGAAGGTAACACTCATCATCACCGCCGACCGTGACTACGATTTCGTGAAGATCGTGGACAAGCGGGCAGCCTGTCTGGAGCCTGTCAATCAGCTGAGCGGTTACCAGTGGGGAATGGAATGTTATGTTTCTCCTAAGGATAATACAACAAATTTCTATTTTGATCGTTTATCTAAAGGTAAGCATTTCGTAGAAATGGAATATTATGTTGACCGTAAGGGCGACTACCAGTCGGGCTCCTGCACGGCAGAGTGTACCTACAGTCCGGAGTTTGGTGGTCGTACGGAGGCATATAAGATGACAGTTAATAATTAATATAAGGATTGATAATTACGAATAGAATAGTATGAAACGGATGAATATATTGATGCTTTCATCGCTGTTGGCGGTGTCTGCGTCGGCACAGAAAATAAGTACTCAGAGCGAGATCGTGGATTGTGGACAGGTAGTATTCCGCAAGCCGGTAACCGCTGAGTTCCTGATGAAGAATGAGGGCAGCAAACCGCTGGTCATCCATCAGGTGTATAAGAGTTGCGGATGTACAGAGGTGGTGTATCCGAAGAACAGTGTGGCTCCTGGCGGCAGCTTCTTGGTCAAGGCGGTGTATGATGCGAAGCAGATGGGCACCTTCCACAAGCAGATATGCCTCTATAGCAATGCATCGGAGGAACCTTTTATCCTCTCTATGCGTGGTAGGGTCGTGAGCAATGTGGTAGATTTCGCAGGCCCATATAATGAACTGCTTGGCGAACTCAAGTCGGATGCCCAGGAGGTGGAGTTTGATGACGTAAACCGTGGCGACCGTCCGGTACAGCGCATCCATATCTTCAATCCTACAGAGGAGATGATGGAACCTGTGGTCATGCATCTTCCTAACTATCTCCAGGCGACGGTTTCGCCTTCCAGGGTGGCTCCTCACCGTTCTGCAGAGATTACCTTCGTGCTGGATTCGAAGAAGCTGCGTGATTTCGGCTTGAATCAGACTTCTGTTTATCTGGGTGAGCGTCCTGGCGACAAGATTGCTCCAGAGAAGGAAATCGTGGTTTCTGCCGTTCTCCTGCCAAGTTTCGACAAGTTGACTGCCGAGCAGAAGGAACAGGCTCCGAAGGTGGAACTCTCTACTACCGATCTGAATCTGGGAAGCTTCAACGGCAAGAAGAAGCGGAAGGGAGAAATCCTGGTTAGCAACCAGGGTAAGTCGGTTTTGGATATCCGAAGCATGCAGATGTTTACCATGGGCTTGCAGGTACAGTTGAAGAAGAGCAAGATTCAGCCGGGAGAGACCGTGAAGATGAAGGTGACAGCCGTGGCTGCCGATCTGAAGAAGTCGCGTGCCAAGCATCCTCGTATTCTCATGATTACCAATGATCCGGAGAATGCCAAAGTAGTTATTAGAATAAATGTAAAGTAATGCAGATAGAAATAGATCATGGTAGTGGTTTCTGCTTTGGCGTAACCACTGCCATCAAGAAAGCTGAAGAAGAGTTGGAAAAGGGCAGTACACTCTACTGCCTGGGTGATATTGTGCATAATGGCATGGAGGTGGAACGCCTGCATGAGGCAGGGCTGATCACCATCGACCATGAGGAGATGAAGGAGCTTCACGGTGTGAAGGTGCTGCTTCGTGCCCATGGTGAACCCCCTGAGACTTATGCGCTGGCAGAGAAGAACAATATTGAGATTATTGATGCCACCTGTCCGGTAGTACTTCAGTTGCAGCGCCGCATCAAGAAGCAGTATGTGAGCAATCCGGAGGCGCAGATTGTCATCTTCGGAAAGAAGGGACATGCTGAGGTGTTGGGACTGGTAGGACAGACCGAGAGTCATGCCCTCGTGGTAGAGAAGTTTGAGGATGTAGAGCATCTGAAGGAAATAGGTAAGTTGGATTTCAACCGTGACATCTATCTCTATTCTCAGACCACCAAGAGTCTGGATGAGTTCCATCGCATCATCGAGTATTGTCAGGAGCATATCGTAGAGGGCGCAACCTTCAAGAGCTTTGATACCATCTGCCGCCAGGTGGCTAACAGAATGCCAAACATCGCCTCCTTTGCCAGCAAGCATGATGTCATCCTCTTTGTCAGTGGCAGAAAGAGCAGCAATGGAAAGGTGCTCTTCAAGGAGTGCAAGAGCGTGAATGCCAACAGCTATCAGATAGAGAGTGCCGAAGAAATCAATATGGATTGGCTGAAGGGGGTGAATACCGTAGGCATCTGTGGTGCTACCAGTACTCCTAAATGGCTGATGGAAGAATGCAAGGAGAAAATCATCAAGGATACCTTATCATAAACATAAAACAGGTTATCTGATGATTCATCTCATCAAATAAAAACAGGTGATAAATCTTCTCACGAGGACTTATCACCTTCAAAAAACAGTAATTAACTCAAAATTTATAATCTATATCATTACTACCTTGTCATTATGTCTGCAAAGATAAATAAAACGACGTTTTTTTGCAAAGCCAATTCTTTAAAATGGCATTTTTTTTATATTAAACTGAAATTTTAATATATTTTTGCAGTCATCTTTGGGCATTCTACGACAAAGTAGCTTTTTGTTACTTTTCTGTGGCTTTTTGATACTGTTTCATCAACCATTCCTTCTGTTCCGGAATTGTCATCTCACTGTTGTCGAGTGTGATGGCATCATCAGCCTTGCGCAAAGGAGAGGTCTCACGATGGGTGTCAATATAGTCACGCTCCTCTACGTTCTTCAGAATAGCCTCGAAATCGGCAGGCATTCCTTTCTCCTTGAGTTCATCGAAACGGCGCTGTGCTCTTACCTGAGAGCTTGCCGTAACGAAGATCTTCAGTTCTGCGTTAGGGAAAACGGTGGTACCGATGTCACGGCCATCCATTACGATGCCCTTGTCTTCGCCCATCTTCTGCTGCTGGGCTACCAATGCCTCTCTTACGAATGGGATGGCTGCCACAGGACTTACGTGATTGGAAACCTCCAGCGAGCGGATCTCCTTTTCTACCAACTCTCCGTTGAGATAGCAGTCTGGGCGACCGGTTTCGGCGTTGAACTTGAAAGAGATGTGGATGTTGGACATCTCAGCCTCTAACTCTGCTACCTTTACCTTGCCATCCTCATCGAAGAGCTGGTGGCGCAGGGCATAGAGCGTAACTGAGCGATACATGGCACCTGTATCTACATACACATATCCGATTTCCTTGGCAAGATCCTTTGCCATGGTACTCTTTCCACAAGAAGAGTAACCGTCAATTGCTATTGTAATCTTCTTCATATCTTTAAATCTGAAAAGTTTATCTGTTCTATAAATCTGTATTCAATAATCAGTATTCTATAATCTGTAGTCGATATTCAGCAGCAGACTATTGCTGCTGACATGGTATTTGCCGTAGGCGATGTTGAGATGGAAGCGCTCCAGATTGATACCGCCACCCAACGACCATCCGGCTCCATGGCTGCTGGTTTCATCTTCTCCGTTTACGATTTTCATCTCATCGTGGCGTCGGAAATTGTAGCCGGCTCCCACCCAGAGACTTTCGCTCAAAAGCAGGTCGGCACCTAATACCGCATGGTTTCTGATTCCCTTATCCCAATGGTTCAGATTCACCAAGGTGGCTGAAACGCGGAAGGGAGTATTGATGAAGTGCTTGCTGACCCCCACCTGTAGGTCTATCGGCATCTTCTCGTATTCTTCATCATAAGCCTTGAGCTGTCCACCCAGGTTTCTGGCTACTGCAGAAACCGACCACTCTTCTTCCGAATCGTAGTAGTTGAGTCCCAGATCCACTCCCATGGCGATTGAGTTGTAATCACCGATATACGAGGTGATGAATTTGGCAGTGATGCCACCCACGATGCGTTCGCTGAGCAGGTAGGAGAAAGTACCCGCCAGGCAGATATCCTTAGCCGAGAATTCACCCATCTGGATGTTGTTCTCATCGGTCTGCTTCATCTTGCCATAATCCACATACTGCGCCGATACCGCCCACGAAGCCTTCTCTCCGGCGATGCGGTTGAATGAAGCTGATGCCATATTCACCCCCTTCATATAGTTCATGTAGTTGAAGTTGAGGGTATGGTCGTTCACCGAAACCAGCAGGGCTGGGTTATGGAAAGCAAGTGCCGCATCATCTTCTATCAAGGTGATGTTATCGCCTCCCAAGGCGGCAGCATGGGCACTGACGGGGAGTCGGAGGAAGTTATACCCCGTCTGACTCTCTTGAGCCCCCATTTTTGTCGCGAAAAGCGTCAATATAATGGAAAAAACAACTTTTTTCATTTAAAATATCTAATTCTTTGGCAAAGATACGGCTTTTTTGAGAAATAAGACGTAAATTTGCAATGTTTTCGTAGAAAATAACGAAAGAGAATGTAAAATATTGCAGTTTGGACCCCAAAAACGGGTGAACAAGTCTGCAAATAGTAGATAATAGATATTGTGGAAATAAAGAAATCAGATCGTGCACAGTTGGAGGACAAGCGGGTAACCTTTTTCCTGCTGGGACTCCTTATTGCCTTTACGCTTCTTTTTGTAGGATTGCAGTATTCCAGAAATCCGCAGGGAGATGACGACTGGGCAGAGAACTTTGAAGATCTTTCGCAAGATATGGAAATGTCAACTCCGCCCGACCAGAAAGATATGGTGAGTGCGGAGGCTATGGCGAAGGCACCTGCCTCGCAGGCTATCACCCAGGAGGTGAAACCTACCGAGCAGCAAATGGTCAAGAAGACTCCGGAAAAGATCAGCACTACTACCAGCTCGCTGGTAATCGGTGATGGATCGGGTGTAGTAGAAGGGGCTGACGTGAAGGAGGCGGCTCCTGAGACGGCGGTGGATCCGGCAGATACACAGGCTGAGGCTCCTATCAAGTTTACCGTGGTGCAGAAGATTCCGGAGTTTCCGGGAGGCTGGTCGGCATTTATGCAATGGCTCACCAAGAACCTGAAGTATCCGCAGGTGGCGCAGAACAACAAGGTACAGGGCACTGTGGTGGTTACCTTCATCGTCAACAAGGATGGAAGCATCGCCAATACCAAGGTAAGTACCTCGGTGGATGCTGCCCTTGATGCAGAAGCGCTCCGCGTGATGAAGATGATGCCCAAATGGAAACCGGGTATGGACAAGAACAAGGTGTGCCGTACCATGATTGCTATTCCGGTGGTATTCCAGTTATAAAAGATAAAATAACTGAATACTCAATTTCAAGACAGATTATAAATCAGATATTATAAATTAGAAATATGATAGATATGAAGACATCAGAAGAATTATTGGTAATGGTGAATGATTTCCTGGCAAATCTCCCATACAATCGTAAACCATTGTCGCTTTACGAACCGGTGAAGTACGTACTCTCTTTAGGTGGAAAGCGTATTCGCCCTGTTTTAATGCTCTTGGGATACAATCTCTTCAAGAATGATCCTGAGAAGATTCTGATGAATGCGATAGCTCTTGAGACTTATCACAACTATACTCTCTTGCACGACGACCTGATGGATAATGCTGACCTCCGTCGTGGTCATGAAACTGTACACAAGAAGTGGAATGCCAATACTGCTATCCTCTCTGGTGACAGTATGTTGGTGTTGGCTTACGAGAGAATGGCACAGTGCGACGATCAGCATCTTGCCAAGGTGATGAAGCTCTTTACTACTACAGCCCTTGAGATTGGAGAGGGACAGCAGTATGATATGGAGTTTGAGAACCGCAATGATGTGAAGGAAGAGGAGTATATCGAGATGATTCGCCTCAAGACCAGTGTGCTTCTGGCTTGTGCCCTGAAGATTGGTGCCATCCTGGCTGATGCTTCTGCTGAGGATGCTGACAATCTCTATAAGTTTGGCGAGCAGATTGGTCTGGCTTTCCAGCTGCAGGATGATTTCCTCGATGTATATGGTGATTCCAAGGTGTTTGGTAAAGCTATTGGTGGTGATATCACTTCCAACAAGAAGACTTTCATGCTCATCAATGCCTTCAACCATGCCAACGATGCCCAGCGTGCTGAACTCCAGAAATGGGTGGATGCCAAGGAATTCGACCGCAATGAGAAGGTGGCTGCTGTTACCCGTCTCTATAACGAGATCGGTATCGACAAGATGGCACAGGATAAGATTGCCTATTACTTCGAGCAGAGCAAGAAGTATCTTGATGCAGTGAATGTGCCTGCTGATCGCAAGGAAGAGTTGGCGAAGTATGCACAGAAAATGATGAAGCGCCAGTATTAATCATCAAGTTCAAAGTTCAATGTTCAAAGTAATAGATACGCATACTCATCTCGATGCAGAAGAGTTTGATGAGGATAGAGCGGAAGCTTTCGCTCGTGCCAGGGAAGCGGGGGTAGGCAAGGTGTTCTTGCCTGCCATCGACGTGAAGACCACGCACGCTGTCCTGGCATGGAGTCGGGAATATCCGGGTTATGCCTATCCGATGATCGGTTTGCATCCTGAAGAGGTGAAGGCAGACTGGAAGGATCAGCTGGCTGAACTCAGGAAGATATTAGAGGAACATCGCATAACAGGCAATGCCAATCCTGCAGTCGATTCTCCTCGGATTTCCGATTTCATCGCCATTGGCGAAATCGGACTGGATTATTACTGGAGCCGTGAGTTTGAGCAGGAGCAGTTGGAGGCATTCGAGGAACAGGTGAAATGGTCGGTAGAAACCCGTCTTCCCCTGATGATTCATTGCCGCAAGGCACAGAATGAGATGGTGCACTTGCTCCGTCAATATCAGAAAGACCTGCCTGGCGGCGTGTTCCACTGCTTCACCGGCAATCAGAAGGAGGCTGAAGAGCTTCTCTCTTTCGATAACTTCGTGCTGGGTATCGGCGGTGTTTCTACTTTCAAGAGCAGTCATCTCAGAGAAGACCTCCCAGCTGCGGTTCCGATGAATCGCATCATTCTGGAGACCGACAGTCCTTATATGGCTCCCGTGCCTTATCGTGGCAAGCGCAATGAAAGCGCTTTCGTGATAGAAGTGCTCAAGACTCTGACGAAGGCATACGGAGTGAGTGAGGAGGAATTCGCAGAACAGACGAATAAGAATGTAGAAAGCGTCTTTCACTTCTAGGGAAATGCCCCACACCCCCTGAAGACTCAAAGCTCTAGAAGCAGCACGCCCTGAAAGGGCAGAAGCTCCTAGCCCAGGGCAACACCCTGGGTTATAATGGCAATCAGCAAAGCGCCCTGTAAGGGCAAAAGCTTTAGTAAATATATAAAATTTAATAAAAATAAATCCTAAACCAACTATTCATTATGACTAGAAAAATGTTGATGGCAGCCCTCCTGATGGCTGCATTTGCACAGGGCACTCAGGCAC
>JABLTL010126531.1_pt1 | contig 15679 bp, 13 predicted proteins | sample 7160151 | NCBI WGS metagenome assembly JABLTL01 (sample SAMN14651223, study PRJNA627086) | human gut metagenome | isolation source: feces | host: Homo sapiens
AAGGATACTATTTCTTTTGGTGATGCAAAGATTGATTTATCAATGTTTGAATGTTGTGCTTATAATGTCGCTATGGGTAATGGTGGTCCTGAAATAAAAGAAGCAGCAGATTATATTACGACTGATGTCAATGATGATGGACTTTATAATGCATTTAAACATTTAGGACTAATTTAAAAGCCGTTGTGAGTGTAATACTCCGTGTTAATAGTTAAAGGCCCTACGAGGCTGTAACGATTAGATAGTATTTACGACTACCTTGAGTGTTACAGCTCTTTTCTTTTATATCTCAATAAGGTAAACAAGAAATAACATCAATACCGAGATTGACTTTTATTTCTGTGTCTTCCGTTGAACTGTACGTACAGATCTCGTATACGGTGCTACATTTATATGATAATTTCAGATTAACTTAGATAGTATTGAAGGGAATTGACCACCCCTGGTCTATCTCCTATTCTTTTTGCCCAACAAAGAAACAATAAAGCATTTAAATAGATGTAATATTCATTCACTAAAGGGCAGTCATTTTTGACTGCCCTTCACAAGTGGAAAACCCAAAAATCTAAAGTGAATTTTTTATTGATCTCATTTAAAGATTGTAGGTTATTTATAAATTTTACTTGTAATTTTCAACATTAAATACTTTCTATTAGCCTATTTATGACTATTTTTCTATAATTCCATATTCGCTAAAAGTATGAATAATTTCTGTTAAATCATATTTTAATTGTTCTTCTTCCACATCATACTCTTTGAATATCACAGCCATTAAATCTTCAAACTCGATTGGAGTTTGTAGCTTATTCCAAATAAAAGCAGACAATTCATTTAAAAGAATAGCACCTTTAAACTGCTGCATTTCTGTTCCAGTCGGAAACAACATATATTCTCCCACAATATTTCTAAGAACATATCCTTGCTTTTGTCTAATCATTTTGTTCTCATACCTCTTATAAAATCATTCAGCAAGCATACTCTTTTACTACTGTATACTTGCTGAATATCATACTGCCTTACTTAAACTGTTGTTCACTTGGACTACATTCCTGATAGTCTGCAAAATGACATTTTTTTGAGTATACTGTTTCATACGTCATTTTAAGCTGAACCGCTTTTGGCGATACATATTTCTTTTTCATAGTTTCACCTCCTTTTTTATATGATATCTGAATGATATTTATATATTTTATATTTTTAGAAGACCTGCCTTAACCATTAATTTTGTTTCCTCGCAAATATCTCTATTGCAATGTCCTTTTTTAGCTGAAATTAAATGTTGTGCTGGACAATGATTACATATTTTATGATAAACACATCCTTTACATTCAGTTGGCATAGAAAATGTTTTTGCACAAGTATTCGTCTTTTTCCAAACTACTTCAAACCCCTCTTTCAATGGATAACCTATCGGTTCATTAAGTGCAACACACATACTCATTCCTCCAGACCAACTAATACTAAAATCACTTCTTCCGGCTGCACAAGTAATACCAATTTGTTGACTTTCTTCTCCAATGGTATTTTCTTTTGGAAGAACACCTTCGTAAGGGACAAATTTCTCATTTCCATTTAGAATCCATAAATCCTTAGATATTTCAACTTGTTCTTCTTTTGATAAATTAAAATCCGCTAATATTCTTCCCGTTGAGGAATATGGTGGCATTAGCCATTGGCTAACTGCAACAGATATATTTTTTTGCTTATAAAATTTTATGATATCAGAAACATTCTTTAAGTACTTACTCGTAGTAACTGCAATTCCAACAGGTAGTCCATTTTCAATAGCACATTCTACGTTTGATTTTACTTTGTTATAACATCTTTTTCCTGTAACCTCTGCGTACTGTTCTTCAGAGTTTCCATAAATAGACACTTGAATATACGCTGGAGGATATTTTTTCAATAATCGCATTTTTTTATCAAGTAAATAACCATTTGTTAAAAGAGTAATAATGATACCCTTGGAATGTAAATAAGTATATATTTCATTAAAATATGGGCTTATCAAACATTCTCCACCAGACAAAGATGCAAATATCATACCTGCATCTATTGCTTGATCGATTATCCTTTTCCATTCATCTAAAGATAATTCTTCTCTTCCACACATTTGCTCCTTTTGTAAATGTACATAACACATTTTACAATCAAAATTACATATCGGTGTCAGTTCAAAATGTCCGTGAATGGGAACACCTTGGCTTGCAGCTCGTTTTCTTATCCTTGCCCAAATCTCATTATTAAATATCGGATTAATTTCATTCTTTTCAAAAACTTCCTCGCCCATACTATCAATCACTGAAGAACTTTCATTTATTAATTTTTCCATTTCAAAATTAACCCCCTCATATTTCCTCATATATCGACTTAAGGATTCTCATTACAATATACTCCCTTTCAAATATCGTTTATTTTGGGTTATCTAGATATTGTGGATAATTACAACGAGCATCATTCATTACATCTAGAATGTATTCGCTACCTCCTGGAATTCCATTATCAACCAAATGATTAAGAAGTGTTAGTGCATCAGCACTTTCTTTAGGGGCATTATCAACATGTAAATAGGCACAAGATAACCAAAAAACCACATCATCCAATGTATATCCATTATGATCACCCGTCATAATCATATTAGCCAATTCTATTTGTGATTTTGCATGTCCTTGTTTAGCCGCCATTTCAAAATATTGCATGGCTTTTCTTTCTCTTCCAAATAATCCTATTTCTCCAGTGTTATAAAGAAATCCTAACATATACTGTCCAAAAGCAGATCCATTGTCAGCACCTATTTTCAAATATTTAACTCCTGTTTTTTTATCCTTGGGGATACCATAACCAAATAATAAATGTATCGCAGTTCTGACATGAGCTTCTATATGACCGTGATCTGCTGCCATCTTATAATACTTATATGCAAGTGTATCATTCTTCTCAACATGCATTCCTCCATTATAACAACCAGCAACCTTTATCATAGCATTCACATCACCACTCTCAGCTTGCGCAATTAATGCTTTAAAATTTTGATCCATAACTGACTCCTTTCTCACTTCTATTATCTATATCAGTACATATTAGATTTATACCTCTACATCATTTTTAAAGCGTTTTCTTTTTGCTTGTTAATATATTATTAACATCTTTTCCACATTATTTTTATTTATATGTCATAAAAGATTTTTAAAATTAATTTAACGTTCTATAACAAAAGCAGTTGTGAGTGTAATGCTCACAACTGCTTTTGTTATGTCTTCATTTGTATCTGTAAAGAACTTAAAAGCTATCTTCTTATCTATCTTATAGGTAGTACTGTATTCATGTAATTCATTCTTCTTATCATACGTTTTGATCTGAATATTAATGTTTTGTTCCTTAAACTTATATGAATTGATATGAACACATAGGCTATAGCTTTTCCCTACCATACGCGATTTTGTAGTAGTACAAGTAATACTATATGGTGAATTGATTTCTACCGTAATAGATGTTTCAAAGCGATGATATGCAAAATAGAGAGTAATGACTGCAACAATAGATAGACCTATTATGAATTTCTTCTTTCTCATATCATCGCCTCCCCTCTTATTAATATTCTAACATAGATATATGAATTATTAGAATTTTTTGATAAGGGTATTGAAACTATTACAAACAAAATCATTCTGCTCAATTGTTAATACTTTTTACTTGAATCACTATAATTCATGTTCTTCTTAGAAAGAAAATTTGTTATTTCTTGTTTTGTTTCAACGGCTTTTACCAATGCATCATAATATTCTTGCTGAGAACATTTATAATTTTTATAGCAAGGAACATATCCAAATATTTCTCTATATTTAATATTTATCGATCTACATTTTTTTCCAAACTCTATAGAATTCATATTACATCTCCTTAAGTATTTCATTAAATTTTTCCCATGTATTAGGAAAATATTTCTTCATAAATTCACAAGACTCATTATTTCCTTGGGCTAGCATACTAAAATTATTTGCAAATATTTCTGCTTCACAATTACCAGATATATTCCAATAATCATTATCATGTCCATAGTAAGCAATTCCTTCTTTTGAATAACTTTCCATAAGTTTTGAATCATTTTTAAATAGTGCTGACATATTATCTGATATTGCCATGTCAAAAGCTACATCTGATTTCACAAGGTTATCAATTAAATCATTTAAATTACTTAATCCATCTTTTGTATTAGAATCGTATTTTTTCAAATCATTCTTTATAGAAGCTACAAATTGTTCTGAATTAGAAATATCATTAAATTGATTATCTACAAAATGTCCGTATTCATGACTGAAAATTTCAGCATATTCTGAATCATCAATATTATCCTCCATTTTTATTTTCTTATCTAAAAGATCATAATAACTGTCATCATCGATCACTTTTTCTACAGATAATTTATCTTTTAACATATTAACGACACTTTTGACTTCATTCGGTGATTTTTTAAATAAGTCATAAACCGTTTCTTTCCTATCGTCTGGCACCGCATCAAATGCACCATCTATGTTGATATCTAAATCATGTTGATCAGCAGACGTTTCTTCACAGTTGTTATCAAAATTATAATTGATTTTGTTTTGTTCTTCATATCGACCTAAATGTGCATTTATCATCCTCTTAATGCTAGGCGTTTGTATATTATTTTTAGGTTCTAGATTCATTTTATCAGATTTATCTACTAAGTCTAAATCATTACCAAACTTACTTAATTCTATTTCTTTTAGTTTATCTAAATTAGATAATCGGACTTCAAATAAATCACTAGTCTCCTCAGAAAATTCTTCTTGTATTGTTGCATCTCCTTGAGTTTCAGGAACTGACACATCCATATGATTTTCAAAACGTTCACTTTTTCTTGTTCCCATTAAATTCCTCCAATGCCTTATAGCAAAAAAGTCCATCACATTCAATCTGTGATAGACTTAAAAATTACTTAACAGATTTAAATAGCTGCTAAAAATAAATTCAATATTCGAATTTTAATACAAAATTATACTAATGTTTTATCTAAAGAACGCTCCTGTAGCGATATAGTATGCGAGTTTGATAATTGCAACCACAGCGTTCCATAAAAAGCGAATAAACCATCCACCAAACTTTGCAGCTAATTCACCAAGACAACTTACAAAAGATTCAAGTGCTCCCATTTCTCCAGTTACATAAGTTTTGTTAATCTGCCAATATGGTCTAAAACTAAAATAAACAAGAATTGCATCAATAAGCAATAATGGTACTCCAATCATCGGAACTAAGAAGAATAAAATAAGACCATAAATTGTTAAAGATTTTATACTTTCCACATTCCAAGAATTCCATTCTTTCTGTCCATAATATTTTGCATCTTCTAACTGATTTTGAGTATGTTCATCACTATAAATTTCAGCTGCTTTAGTACGTAGCTTCAGACATTTTTGATAGTCTTGTTTACTTGCAATAAATGTAGAATTATCCTTTTCATTGTAATAGTAACAATTATTTGAATATGAAATAATATTATATGCAATATTACGCTTAAAGTCATTATCAGCAGGATGTGCCTCAATATAAGTATCAATTTCCTGGAATGCCAAATCTTCGTCACCCTTATTAAGGTGTAAATTAATTTGCTCTGAATGACCAATAGAAGAATTTGGAGTTAACTCCAATAATTTATTAATTCTCTTTTGAGCATCTTCATAATCCTTAGTTCCTGTAATAGCCATTCTTGCCCCTAACCAATGAAGATTGATAGCGTCGTTAAAAATATTAATTCCATCATCAATAGTTTTAACAGCCTTACCGTAATTCTGCATATCAAAATAGCATCTAGCTAATAAATTATATGCATCTGGATCGTTTACCTTACCTTCAATAGCTTCTTCAGCACACTGAGTAGCCAATTTAATGTCACCTTTACGATAGTACTGCTTAGCTTCTTCAATAAGACTCTTCATCTTTTCTTCTGCGTAATCTTTTATTTTTCCTTCTTTATAGGCTTTATCTAAAGATGTATCATACTCTTTTCTTTTAGTTGCTTTAACCAAATATCTAAAGCCCTCACCAACTTTTTCAAGAATGCTATCTATAAGTATTAATTGCTCTTTATCATTACATGCACTTTGTCTCTTTGTCCAAAGTCTCTGAATTTCTTTTAATTTGCTTTTGATAGTCGGTTCATCCCAAGAACGGTCAAGAGCTAATTCTTTATAAAGATCATATGTAATAACCATAACTTTTCTCCCTATTCACCACTAATATTTAATCTACTAATACTATCTATGTTTCTCTTTACCTCTTCTTCAGATAAGTTTGAAACACGATCAATATGCATTTCACCTAAATCACATTGTAAATCCTGGTCATATACCCTTACATGAATTATTGAATTCTCATCACACGCAATAGTAACCTCAATACCAACTATTTGTTCACGAGGAGTAATTTCAATAATAGCTGTACCAATTATTGTAACATATCGTAAATCTTCTTCTTCACCTTGAGTGACTTGGATTTTTAATGTTTCCTGATATGGAACAGATGTTTGGTAATAATTTGTTTTTTCAGCCGGAACCTGAACATTCTTTGGTAGAATTACAGAATTGGATTGTTCTTTGTATTCATTAGTAATAACAATCCCAATACCATGTGAAGTTACATCTGTAAATGAATATTTCTTTGCTGGTTCAGGTATATCTATTACTTGAACATCTTCTTTTGGATTTCCTGTTGTTTCTGATTTAGCTTTTTGCATCTTTAATACATCTAACACATGGTATGCTGCTCCAATTGCAACAGCCTCATCAGGATGAACTTCAGAAGAAGGTATAATTCCGGTTTCTTCCTCAATAAAGTCACGAACAACTGGCATTCTTGTTGATCCACCAACGAGCAAGATTTTATCTAAATCTTCATATTCAATTCCTGCTTCATCGCAAGCATTCTCCATACTGCTGACTGTTTTATAAAGTAATGGTTCTACAAGATCAAGAAAATCTTCTTTAGTAAGAGTATATTTGAATGGCTGTCCACCAACATTTAAAGTGATTTTTGTTTTATCTTTTGATGATAATGATCTTTTTGCACTCTCAGCTTTTAATTGCAAATCTTGACGCGCTGTCATATCCTTAGAAATATCAATTCCATTTTCTAATGCTTCTTCCATTACAGCTTCAATAATCTTAGAATCAAAATCATATCCACCTAATTTTCTATCACCAGATGTACCTAATACAGTTATAGAATCACTATTAAAACGTATAATAGTAACATCGAATGTTCCACCACCTAAGTCATAAACCATAACTGTTTGCTCTTTATCTGTTCCTTTAGAAATTCCAAAAGAAAGTGCTGCGGCAGTTGGTTCATTGATAATAGCAAGCACATTTAAACCAGCAATTTTCCCTGCATCCATAGTAGCTTTACGTTGTGCCTCATTAAAATATGCAGGTACTGTAACAACTGCACCATCTACAGTATCTCCGAGATAACTTTCAGCATCTTTTTTCATTTTTGACAAAATAATAGCCGAGATAGCCTCAGGTGAATATTTTTCTCCTGATTCAGTAGTGAAAAAATAATCTCGTTCTCCCATATGACGTTTGACAAACTGTTCAAAATTTTGAGGATCAAATAAACTTTGTGATTTAGCCTCTTTACCTACTACAGTACTATCCTCATCAAATAATACAGCCGAAGGAGTGATGTTATCTCCTTCACTATTTGGAATAATTTCAGGTTGTCCATTATCATTTATGTAAGCCATGCATGAAAAAGTTGTACCTAAATCAATCCCTATGTACTTTCCCATAATAATCTCCCTTCTTTATTTAAATAATTTATTGAAAAAGCCGTTTTTATTCTTTTTTCGTTTTGCTTTAGACACAACGACATTAAAAACACGACTAATTCGATTAGTTGAATTTGTAATTACAATTGTGGTTTCACCACACTTCTTTGCATATAATACATTTTTTACAACATTCACAATATCAGAATTATTTGATCTAATTGTAATGTCTCCGTCCATACAATCATCCGGAACACATTTATATGTTAATTCTACTTCTTGTAATGCTTCTATCTTTATATTTCCATTTTCATCAACAGGAGCACCAAATTCCAAGTCTTGTAGATGATGTTTAACTGTACAAATACACTGTGCTGACACATTCTCTGCTGTACAAATAATTCTGCATGATCCCGGACCAACTGCCTCAACATTTCCTTTGTTATCTACTCTTAGTACTTTCTCATCTGTACTTTTCCATAAAATAGCATCGACATTGTCAGCATCAACAGGATAATAATCTAATATAAGATTTTCAGTATCAGAAACACCCATTAATAAAGTATCATCAGACAAAACCAAACGTGTTATTCTATTACGCTTATATACATGTATATTTTTCGTAAAAAAGGGCTGTTTAGTACCCAATTTATACACTTCTAAGACACAATCACCCTCTGATAAACCATAAACTGATAATCCATCACAAGACGCAATTTTTTCATTTTTCACTTTAAATATAAGCTTTGGAATTATTCCAACATTAGGACTGTGAGTAATTTCTATGCGTATACTTTTACCAGTTTCTACACTTTTTTCAGTTTTTATATTGATAATTGGCTCTATTGCTGAAATCACTTTAAGTTCTTTAGCTAATTTATTACCACCCTTAATACTTTCTAAACATCTTCTAAATGCCACAGTTAACGGCATTTGTATAAAACATTGAAAAATCATGTCAAACACTTTATCTTTTGTTACTTCAAAACACCAATTATTATTAGTAATAGATAGAATTCTATTTTCATTTCCAATAACCAAAACAAATGCTGGTTTGTGAACAGATATTCTTTCCAAGTATCTTGCTCCTTGCTCCAAACTATCAATTACAATAAAAAGTATCGAATTATCTGTTTCTTCGTATTCACATTTTTCACCTATCGTACTCACTCTAACAGCACAAAACAGATTATTAATATCAATCTTTAAAATATCATCTAATAAATCTTGATGAATTGATGAAATCAGAAATGTTGCATCAACTACCGTTCTATGGTAAGACGTTATTCCAGCTTTCTTAATCAACTGATTCAGCTTACCCATTCTTTTTGGAAGAGAATCAACAATTGGAAATTGCGTATTCCTAAACCCCACGCACTTATCATGATTATTCGATATAAAACGAACAATCTCTGCATCTTGATCAGTTCCAATAAATGAAAGAATAAAATCATCGTTCACCTCGGCATACAGAGCATCTATAATTTCCGACGCCCATTGCCAAATATATTCATCCGAGTACTGAACTAGTCTACTAAAAGCTGGGATTTGAACGCCATCTATTACAACCTTAAGCTGAGGCTTATATGGATTATATTCAATTTCAACTTCACGTGGCATATAAATACCTCCCATATCCCATATTTTTTATCTTTCTAAATCATCGTCTTTATCTTTGGTATTCTTCTCAGTGTTATTTTCCTTATATATAGCACGAGATCCTCCATCTCCATGCTGTTTGTTCTCATCTTCATTACCCTCGCTTGAAGACTCTTTTTTCTCTTCATTTCCTTCTTTAGGTTTAGAAACATCATAACGAAGATCATTAATAAACTTATCGCGCTTTTCCTTAGCAGTCTCTACTGGCTTATCACTTTTATCGTCTTCTTTATTTTCTTTACCATCATCCTTTTTAAACAAACGATTTTTTATTCCCGTTAAAAATCCTTGTTTTTGTTCACCTTGATTTTCATTGGCCTCTTTTTTATTTCCTTTTTCACCAGATGATTCTTTAGAATCTAATGCATCTAATTTTTTATTAAAGTCATCATTACATCCTTCTTTTGATTCCTTTATTTTACCAGTAGATTTTTCTGCATTATCGGTCTTTTCATTTGCTTCATTTCCTTCTTTTTTTGAATCGCTGGTTTCATTAAATTTTCCAATTGACATTTTGATATCTCCCTATAATTCTATTGAAAACATTCTATATAACATTCTACAAACCATTGCTAATTTGTTATTTCTGTTATATTTTATCTGTCCCTCAACTCCTGCAATATAAATCAAGAACAAAATTAATTCTGTTTTAATTTTTTCTGAATCTATAGTCACATAAAGAGAAAGAGCATTAAATATCTTTTCAAACCATACCTCCATACCTTCCTCATATTCAGTTACAAGGTCTCTAAATTCTTTTGTATTCTCATCATATTCCAAGAACTCAGTGTATGTAGGAATTCCAGTAGTAGGAATAATTTCAAATAAATGATTGCATTCGACTAAATCCATTAATAGTTGTCCAAGATACTTACGGCTACAGTTCTTCTGTGAAAATATTTTTTCATTATATGATAATACAATTTCATCCATTTCACGTTTCTTATCCGCTGTCAATTCTGATTTTTTAATAATTGATCTTATTTTCATAGGCGAAAAACGATTGCTATGATATTGATTAATAAGTTCAACAACTATATTTCCTTTAACACTTCTAAGTAGAGTTGTATCAGTATATTCAACCTCAGCATTATAACGATCATCCCATCTGTCTATTTTCATAAGAACTGGTGAGAGCCACCCTTTTTGGAATACTGCTGCAACACCCACATTTAAACGAGATAATTCACTTGTCTGTTCCTCATTTAGAGAGAGAGCACTTCCAAGTTCTTCACAAGCGTCCTTTGCAGGTGTATTCATAATGATTTTAGTAGCTGTGTTTTCTATCGCTGATGTATCGACCGCCATCGGAGATTGGTCAATAATAATAAAACCTTCTCCATATGTTCTCATTTCTTTAATAGAATTACTGATCATTTCTACTGATTTACCAACCATATTCGCTCCCTCTTGATTCTGATCTTTAGAAGTTCTTTTTAAGAGGTTGTGCGCTTCTTCCAAAACTGTTACATGTTTAAGTTGAGAATTAAGAGATAGACTCTTATTTTCTTTTCGTTGTGATTTTCTATACTCATTAAGTTTCATAATAAGTACACCCATAATTAAGGCAATTGCTTCATCTGAGCCTAATTCGCTCAAATCAATAACAACGTTTGAATCAAATAACAAAGAATCATCAATACCTACACTATTTTTAAAAATCACACCATTAATACCTACTGTCATGGACTGTACACGCGTTACTAATGCACCTTTGTAATCACCCTTAGAATCAGCAGAATAGTCTGATGTATTTATAATTTGAGGTAATAATTCTAATACATCTGCAAAAACAGGATATTTATGATCACAAATCCCAGGAATCCAAATCGATTTTTGTACATCCCATCCACATTTAACATACGCATTCACCACAGCTTCTTTTAAGATTGCTGGCATCGCTGCATAAAGTGGCCAAGATGCATTAAATATCTGTAATAGTTGTTCTATATGCGATAATAAGTGAATACTTTCTGGAAATTGAAACGGATTAATTTTTAGCATTCTGTAAGCATTAGGATCTGTTGTAAATATTTTAATTCCTTTTAATCCTCCAAATATTTGTTTATATTCACCCTTTGCTGGTTCAATTATCATTATTTTTACATCATTTTGAATTACTGATTCTAGCAATTGATAAGTAGCATAAGATTTACCAGAACCTGAAGACCCAGTAATAAAACAATGTGATGCTAATAGATCCAAGTCCATCTTCACACGAGTATCTTCAACAAGTCCCATATGATAAATGCTTCCAAAATCAATGCTACGTTTTGGAAGTTTATTTTCATATACAACAGAACGACCAAATTCAGCCATTTCTACAATAGCAAGTCCAGCAACTGATTTCTTTGGAAATCCCATCACCAATGGAAGTTCATGTCCACTCACTAAATTTGTAGGTGTTACCAACTGCTTTGTATAACCCCCATCAAAAGATGGCATTTCTGCTTCTGGATGTGCAAAATGTAATATATAATCCAAGATTTTTTCTATTGAATCACTTTGATTCATTGACCATATATTTAAATGAGCACTTTCAACATTCGAATTATCTCCTGTCATTAGCGCCTTATAAGTATTACTTGAAAGGGCTGTAGTATGAATATCTTTAGATATAAAGTAACCACAGAACTCCCACATTCCAAATGACTCACATGTTTTAAAACGTTCTAACTCATCTTTTGCTCGTTCAAGTAAAGTAGTTACACCTTTATTTTCATAATTTAATGTTATTGTTTTAGAACTACCTGTTGATGTTGTTGTTCCACGTGTTCTTCCTTCTGTGGAACTTGAACCTGTACTATCTGAAATAGATTGTGTAAATGAATTACCAGATGTGTATGAAGAGAATGAACCATTAGAATAACCTGTACTGCTTCCCCCTCCTAGTGACCACCCATCAGAGGAATAGCTACCATTCGAGCTACTAGTAGAACTTTGCCCATAATTTGATCCATTTGATTTTGAGGAACTTTTCGTATTTGAATTACTCACACTTCTATTTACTGATTTCGAAAAACTTGCAGAAATACTTTCATTTACTGCACTACTTTCATTTTCACCATAAGCAATCGATAATTTCGCATGTGGTGAAAGAGATGAATATAGTTCTTCATATCCATATTTTCTTTGTTGCATTGTTGCATCATCTAGTGGTGTTGCAATAAAAATAGCCGTATATACCTTTCCATTTAATGTATCAATAAACTTTTCCATCCCCTGAACAAAAGATTCTGTCTCGAATTCTTTTTCTCTCATAGATGGAACCATTGAAACTGAAGAAAGACTCTTTATTCCTGATTTTTTAATTTTTTCAATCATCAGTTCACTCTCTGAGATAGTTAATGAATTATATGTAATACCAGGAAAATTACCTTTTAGTGTGGACTCTAGTACATCTCCTGCAATAGAAGCATTATTTCGTGATCTTATACCTATATAAAATCTAATTTTGTTTCCTTCACTATCGATAATAAGAGAAACAGCACTTCCAAAACTGTGAATAGCTGAATAGACACTCTTTAACTTATCAACAAACTTTTCTTTTTTATCAAATACAAGTTTTGTAATTTCAATAATTCTCATATTTGAAACATCCAATACACTTCTTGAAACAGGTAAAATTGGAGCTGAAGAAAAAGAATCTAAATAAGAGCGATTCAAATAAATATCTGCTACATTAAATCCCTGTGCAAGTTGTAACTCAGTATTCACTCTTTTTTCAGATTCATTCCATGCATCTTCGTACTGTACATATCTCTTTTGTTGAGCCATTTTCTATGCCCCCCTTCCTATTTTTCTATGCTTTTTAAATCACAAATTATTGAACAAAGTATTCACAATAAAAAAGAAAAGCCAATTAAACTTTTTGTCTCCATAATTTCAAAATTTATCTTCTGTAACTGCTCTGTTTGCGTATATTTACTTAGATATTATGTTTCCTTCACAATATCATTTTTATACCTCATCTAATTATCAAAATGTAATAATACGTTTTTATAGTTCACTAATGGCTATCGTTTCATGTAAGAGTTAACATTAAAAAACATAGAAAACATGCCTCCAGAGATGTTATAACTGATTATCTTTTTCCTAATAATCTTACCACCGCTTCATTGCCTTCCCTTCTTAGTACATTCACTCGTATAGTAGATATTCTTATAACTTAAAAGAGGATACATTATTGACCTTAGATTAAGTAATACCATTATCCACTAAATCTTACCTTACTGCTAAAGCCGTTCGTAACCTGATTGATAAAACTTTTCATCTGATAATGTATGGGATAATCTTCCCTTCTTTTTAACCAAAAGAAAGATACATATAATTACACATGTACCTTTCCATGAATGATCCAGTCCTCCCAATCTTCTTAATAAGAATCAATTATATCTCTGCAATACTCATTACCATACATATCTTTAATACTTATATTATCATATGTAATAAATACACTTTATATCACATTTTATGATATTCATGACGCTTAATTGCTTTTATATGCATAATCAAGCGTTTTCGCGATTTCATGACTTATAATATGAGCGTGGGAGGCACATATGCAATCATTCGTTATATTTATAATCTATATGCTGTGGATAATAACTATTAGCCAATACTTATATCATCAGCTACTAAACCCAAAAACAGATCATATTCTGCTTATTGATATCATACTTAATATCCTCTTCGTAGTACTTTACTTATTACTACAGAGCCATCCATTTATTTCCACTACTCTCTTATACGTCTTTGTATTTCTTCCATCATTATTCTATGAAGGAGATATAAAACATAAGCTTACTATTACCTTTATGTCACTTACCTTTGCAGTTGCTTCAGAAACAGCATGGTCTACTTTCTTTATCGCATTAAGTCCACTATTTCCTCATACAAATATGATTCCTACATTGTTTAAGACAAACAACCAATATATACTTATTAGTATATTTTCATTTTTATCTGGATCATTCTTCTGTTTATTAGCTTATCAAGCAGCTTCTATCTTTAAGAATTACTTTACAGTATTAAAGTCAGGTTACATTTTAAAGCTATGTTTTTATTATATGGTAGTCATCTTTTTCCAAAATATGATTACATCATCTGCTAGTGTAAAAGAATCCTTATTCATTCTTCCTGTATTTGTCATATCTACAATTATTATGTGTATTCTATTTGATAGAGTATTGAAACAGATATCTACTCAAAGTCAGGAAATAACTTTAAAGAAGCAGCAAGTAGAACTCTTAGAAACACAATTAACTTCTTATAAAGAAACAGAAGAACAGTATATGTCTATTCGTCATTGGAATCATGATATTGCGAATCACCTGATGGCCTTGTCACATTTAATAGAATCTTCCCAATATGAAGAGGCAAAAGAATATATTAAGCATATTACTGAGGAGGAATAATCATGAATATATATAAAATACCCTTACTATTCATTATTCTCTCTTCTATCTTTGCATATATCAATAAACTAACTTTCATTATACCTGAATTAAATTATTTGATTATTATCTTTCAAGGGTTATTGATTAGTTCAGTGCTTGCTTTGTTTATTTCTATATCTTATGCAATTAAGAAAACATTTGAGTTTACTGAAGAGAATATTCAAATAGATACAATGATGAAGAATCAAGAACTGAGAAAGAAACAGGAAGAAGAATTAAAAGCTATCAAAGAGAATGCTGAAGAGATACAAAACAAAATAAAGAAAGACTTAAGAACAGTAAGTCATATGTTAGATACTAATGTAGAAGAGGCAACAAAAACACTTATGCAGTTAACTGATCATTTTGAATCTGTAAGAATGCATCCTATTTGTGCTGATTCATTAATGAATGCGATTTTACAATCTAAGAAGGATTATGCGAATACTCTAGGTATCGATGTTCATTATCATGTAGTGACTGAGTATGCCAATAGCTTTGATACAGACTTATCTGCAGTACTCTTTAATTTATTAGATAATGGAATTGAAGCATGTAGTCAATGTAATGATTCTTCACTTAGTTTATCTATAAGTGATCATATGGGTTATTTACATATTAAGATGGTGAATTCAAAGCAAGAAAAGAAGTTCACGGGTGAAACAACCAAAGTAGATAAAGTACATCATGGTTATGGTTTATCTATTATTACAGATATTGCGAATAAGCATGATGGATCAGTCCAATGGATTGATAATGGTGATACATTTACATCACTTGTTATGTTGAA
>JABLTL010182038.1_pt1 | contig 15654 bp, 10 predicted proteins | sample 7160151 | NCBI WGS metagenome assembly JABLTL01 (sample SAMN14651223, study PRJNA627086) | human gut metagenome | isolation source: feces | host: Homo sapiens
ATATTCCATCCAGCTCCCCCCTCTCCCAGCTCAGTAAGGTCAGCAGGTTGCTCTCCGGCAGCGCCTGGACGCTCTCGCCGTCCCCCCACTGCTCTGGCCTTCGCTTTTTCAGCCACAGGGAGATGGCAGACACATCCGGCCCCACCTGCTTCACCGTGCTGACCTCCTTTCGCTCCCCCTTGGCGCTCACCTCCACCTTCCGCTCGACACTCTCGTACCCCAGCGCCTTCTGCAACAGCGCGTCCTCCACCTGGCTGTCCACCACCTCTTTCGTACCGGACAGCGCCAGCGCCAGCACCGGATACTTCCGCCGCCACCGCTCCAGCGTCCGCAGCCCCACGCCCATCCGTCCGGCAATGGTACGAGGGGAAACCCCCGCTCGCGCCCACCCACGGATCAGTGTCAGTCCCGGCTCTTCCAGCCACTGTCGTACCCGCATCTTGTTCACCTCCCACGGGCTTGTTGGGGCCATTGTAGTGGAATCTGAGAAAAACACAATGCCGCCAGAGGGACTCTGTCCCCTCTGGCGGCACATTTCTCTCCTCCCTTGTCTCACTTGCACGCAAAACACCAGTTTTTTCGCGCCTCCTTCCCCTCGTCCCTTTCCCCGTCCCACTTCCACCACTCCAAATTCACCTCCGCCATTTCCCCCACAGATTCAGCACTTGCCCTAAGAGAGAAATATTTTTTCGCTCTTAGGCTTGCATTTTCCGAGAAAATGGCGTATGATATACTGGCACTCAGAAGAATAGAGTGCTAACGATTCAGAAGGGAGAATCGTTTCTATTTCGTTTAAAAATACACTTCAATATAAAGGGGAAACAACTATGGAAAAAAAGCAATTTCAAGCGGAAAGCCAGCGCCTGCTGGACCTGATGATCAACTCCATCTACACCAATAAAGAGATCTTCCTCCGTGAAGTCATCTCCAACGCCAGCGACGCCATCGACAAGCTGGCCTATAAGGCACTGACCGACGATCAGGTGGGCCTGAACCGAAGCGATTTCAAAATCCGCATCCTGCCCGACAAGGAAAACAGCCAGCTGACCATCTCCGACAACGGCATCGGCATGACCGCCGAAGAGCTGGAGAAGAACCTGGGCACCATCGCCCGTTCCGGCTCCTTCAAGTTCCGCAAGGACGTAGCCGAAGGCTCCGGCGTGGACGAGGCCGACGTGGACGTCATCGGTCAGTTCGGTGTGGGCTTCTACTCCACCTTCATGGTGGCCGACCACGTCACCGTCATCTCCCGTGCCTATGGCAGCGACAAGGCCTATCAGTGGGATTCCGACGGCGTAGACGGCTTCACCATCCAGGAGACCACCCGTGACACGGTGGGCACCGACGTCATCCTGAACATCAAGGCGGACACTGAGGAAGAGAGCTATCACCAGTACCTGGAGAGCTACATGATCAAACACCTGGTCAAGCGCTATTCCGACTATATCCGTTACCCCATCGAATGCCTGATGGAAAAGACCCGGATGAAGGAAAAGGACCCCAACGCCCCCGAAGGCGAACAGCAGGGCTGGGAGAGCTATCAGGAATGGGAAGTCCTGAACTCCATGATCCCCCTGTGGAACCGTCCCAAGGAAGACGTGAAGGAAGAGGAATACACCCAGTTCTATCAGCAGAACTTCGGCGCCTCCGGCAAGCCTCTGACCACCATGCGCGTGGCCGCAGAAGGCAATGTCTCCTACACCGCCCTCATGTTCATCCCCGAAACCGCCTCCCAGGAATTTTATACCCGTGAGTCCAAGCGCGGCCTGCGTCTGTATTCCTCCGGCGTTATGATTATGGACAAGTGCGAAGACCTGATTCCCGAGCACTTCCGTTTCGTCAGCGGTATCGTGGATACCCCCGACGTGGACCTGAACATCAGCCGTGAAATGCTCCAGCAGACCCGTGTCCTCCAGGTCATCAGCCGGAACCTGGAAAAGAAGATCAAGAACGAGCTGATGCGCATCCAGAAGGACGACCGCAAGAAGTACCACACCTTCTGGGACGCCTTCGGCCCCCAGATCAAGTTCGGCATCGCCTCCGGCGCAGACCGCACCGTCCTGGAAGACCTAATCCTGTTCTCCTCCTCCGAAGTACCCGAGGGCACCACCCTGAAGGAGTACACGGAACGGATGAAGGAAGACCAGACCTATATCTACTATGCCTGCGGCCAGGAGATCAGCCAGATGGCAAAGCTGCCCCAGGCAGAACGGATCTTGGACAAGGGCTATGAGATCCTGTACCTGACCGACGACCTGGATGAGTTCGTCACCCAGTTGCTGGTCCAGTACGACGGCAAGCTGTTCAAGAGCATCAACGCCGAGGACGCCCTGCCCGAGAGCGATGAAGAAAAGGCAGAGGCAGAGGCCAAGAACAAGGCCAATACCTTCGTGGTAGACTTCGTGAAGAAGTGCCTGGGCGAAAAAGTAGCCGACGTCCGCATCAGCCGCATCCTCAAGAGCCAGCCCGTCTGCATGGTGGCCGACGGCCCCATCTCCCTGGAGATGGAAAAGTACTTCAACCGCCGCGGCAGAGAAAACCTGGGCTACAAGGCTCAGCGTGTCCTGGAGCTGAACGCCGATTCCGACGCCTACAAGGCTCTAAAGGAAGCCATCATCGACGATGAGGAAAAGGCAAAGCTGTACACCAATCTGCTCTATAACCAGGCCCTCATCATCGCCGGCCTGCCCCTGGACGACGCCGCAGCATTCACCGCTGACGTCTGCAAGCTGATGAAGTAACCTTACAAAGAAACAAGCGCCGCAGGCCGCCTAAGCTTCTTTTCGCTTCCTTTTGCTTCTCTGAAGAAAAGGAAGTAGGGTCAAGGGGCAAAGCCCCTTGGCGCCGTCCGCAGACGGCGAAATCCCCCTGTGCTTCCAAAGCGCAGGAGAGGGTGAATTTTCGTCGCAGACGAAAAGAGGGAGAACCCCGCAGCGTAAAAAAACCTGCCGGGGGCAGGTTTTTAGCGTAGGCCCCGCCTGTCAACAGGCGGGGAGACGGTTCGGGTAGGGGTACAAGGATGAACAATTATACCAACCTACCCTGGGGGTTCTCCCTTTTCGATATTCTCTTTCTTCCAAATAGAATAATATATTTCTCCCCAACCCCGAACGGTTCCCCCGCCGTTCGGGGCTTTTTTTGTATGAAAACGAACCTTTTTGCCAACCATAACCGTGGAAAAGTGCCCAAACCGAACCCTCAAAATTCGCCATTTCTCCGAAAATGATTTTCCCCCTTGCATCTTGGAATCAACGTGCTATGATAAAGGCGAACAGAGGAGATTCCTCCCGTACCCACGCACTTTTTCGGCATATTTCCCCACGTTCCCATCATTTTTCAGTCGATTCTGTCACAGATGACACGTTAGCGAAAGGAAGGTTCATTATGGTCAATCGTATCGTTCTCAACACCGTATCCTACCATGGCTCCGGCGCCGTCAAAGAGATCGGGCCTGAGCTCTCCGCACGCGGCTTCCACAAAGCCCTCGTCTGCTCTGGCAAGCACGTGGTCAAAAGCGGTGAGATCAACAAGATCTTAGACCCGCTGAAGGAAGCGGGTATCGACTCCGCCCTCTTCACCGACATTAAGGCCAACCCCACCATTGAAAATGTCCAGAACGGCGTCAAAGCCTTCCAGGACGCCCAGGCGGACTGCATCATCGCCGTGGGCGGTGGCTCCGTTATGGACACCGCCAAAGCCATCGGCGTCATCATCAATAACCCTGAATTTGCCGACGTCCGCTCCCTGGAAGGGGTCGCCCCCACCAAGAAGCACGCCGTCTTCACCGTCGCCGTCCCCACCACCGCCGGCACCGCCGCTGAGGTCACCATCAACTACGTCATCACCGACGTGGAGAAGAAGCGTAAGTTCGTCTGCGTGGACACCAACGACATCCCCGAGATCGCCGTGGTGGACCCGGATATGATGACCTCCATGCCCCCCGCTCTGACTGCCGCTACCGGCATGGACGCCCTGACCCACGCCATCGAGGGCCTCATCACCAAGGGCGCCTGGGAGATGACCGATATGTTCCACCTGGAAGCCATCCGCCTCATCTCCTCCAACCTGCGGGACGCCGTACACAACGATCCGGACGGCCGCAAGGGCATGGCCCTGGGCCAGTATATCGCCGGTATGGGCTTCTCCAACGTGGGCCTGGGCATCGTCCACAGCATGGCCCACGGCCTGTCTGCCCTCTATGACACCCCCCACGGCGTGGCCTGCGCCATCATCCTGCCCACCGGCATGGAATATAATAAGGAGTACAGCGGCGAGAAGTACAAGGCTCTGGCCAAAGCCATGGGCGTAGAAGGGGTGGATGGCATGACCCAGGAGGAATACCGCCAGGCCGCCATCGACGCCGTGAAACAGCTGTCCGCAGACGTGGGCATCCCCGCCGACCTGAAGGAAATCGTCAAGGAAGAGGACGTGCCCTTCCTGGCCGAAAGCGCCTTCGCCGATGCCTGTTGCCCCGGCAATCCTCGGGACACCAGCGTGGAAGAGATCGTGAAGCTGTATCACAGCTTGATGTGAGGCGCGCGTTCCAAATCCAAAATCAACTTGACAGAGGAACCCCCGCGGGGGTTCTTCTTTTTTGTCGAAAAAACCCTATGATTGACAGTGACTGTAAAATATGATAATTATCGTAAATGCAACGTTTACCGAAGCTTTACATTTATATTAAAAGGAGGGCGAAACTTGATGAAACGGAAAATGCTTTCATTTTTACTGTCCATGTCTTTCGTATTTTCACTCGTTGCACCAGCGTATGCGGAAAACTTGGATCGTAATGGCACAGAAAGCGGATCGCACGTGGAACAGGTGGATGATACCGATCTGAACACCTCGTCCGCGCAAACTTTTGCAGCTGGGAACTCCATCTCGACTGCAACAAATATTTCGACAGGGACAACTTATTCGGGCAGTATTACTTCTTCTAATACGATAGATTATTACAAGTTCACAATCGGTTCTTCGGGAAGAATCACTTTGACCGCCACTGCGGGAATGAGATGGATCTATTACTGTATCTATGATAGTGCCGGAAGCGAATTGTGGTATGTAAACCCGAACTGGAATAGCACAACAGAACTCATCAGTACTAGTGAAACAATCGATCTAACAAAAGGAACCTACTATTTTGCTGCAAAGCAGGATGGTTCTTATACAGGTAATTATTCCTTTAGGTTGAACTTTGATACTGCAGGTGAGAGTTTTACTGAAGTAGGTTCTGGAAGCAATAATTCCATGAATAGTGCAAGTACGATTAGTGTAAATACAAACTATAAGGGGCAAATTGCGAAGAACGATGAGAAGGATTTCTATAAATTCACATTAGCTTCTTCTGGTAGAATTGCAATCTCAGCAACAGCAAAAATGCAGTGGATATACTATTATGTATATGATAGTTCGGGGAACCAGTTGTGGAGCCAGAATCCGGATTGGAATAGCACCACAGAGAGTATTTCCACCAGTGAAATTATAGATCTGACAAAGGGAACGTATTACTTTGTCGTGAGCAGGGATGGCTCTTATACAGGCAATTACTCCTTTAAACTAGGCTATACCAACGCAAATGAGAGCTTTACGGAAACAGGTTCCGGATCGAACAACACCATGGCCTCCGCCAATAGTATCACATTAAATACAACCTACCGTGGACAACTTGCGCTCAACGACGAAAAGGATTTTTATAGATTCACATTAAGTTCCTCCACCAAAGTGAATTTCACTGCTACTGCAAATGTAAAGTGGATTTATTACCGGATTTATGATAGTTCCGGAAATGAATTGTGGCGTGACAATGCGTACTGGAATAGTGTTACGGAAAAAATCAATACATCTGAGAGTATCACATTGAGTGCAGGAACATATTATCTTGTTTTTGAACGAGATGGTTCCTCTACCGGGCCTTACACCTTCAAATTAGCAACTCATACGCACAGCTATTCCAACGTTGTCACAAAGGCAACCACATCGAAAAACGGAAAGATCGTAAAACGCTGCTCTTGCGGAGCGGTAAAAAGCACTACCACGATCTATTATCCCAAGACCATCACGCTTTCCTCGACCTCATACACGTACGATGGAAAAGTCAAAAAACCGACTGTGACCGTAAAGGGCAGCAATGGCAAGGTCATAAGCGCTTCCAATTACACGGTCAGTTATGCCAGCGGCAGAAAAAATGTTGGCAAGTATAAAGTAAGCGTAAAGTTTAAGGGGAATTACAGCGGAACGGTCTCCAAGACGTTTACGATCACCCCCAAGGCAACAAGCCTGACCAAGCTCACCCCCCAGTCCAAAGGATTCACCGCGGCGTGGAAAAAGCAGACTGTACAGGTCACCGGGTATCAGCTGCAGTATTCGATGAGCAAATCGTTTTCCAGCAAGACAACCAAAACCATCACGAAAAACGCAACTGCATCTGCATCCTACAAAGGATTGAAGGCGAAGAAAACGTACTACGTGCGTATCAGAACCTATAAAAAAGTGTCCAGTACCAACTACTATTCCGCGTGGTCCGCTGTAAAAGCAGTCACTACGAAAAAATAACCGGAAGCCCTGCGGCGAGACGCGCTCTCACCGCAGGGCATTTTCCGTTCCACCCCTACCACACCAGTCCCCTCTTGACCAACTGTTCACAAAACCTTTCCACTTCCCCCACCCCTTCCATTTGACTTTTTCGTGAAATCTGTGTAAAATAACCGTGATAATTCCCAACCATGCCACATTCTTTCGAATGGAAAGAACCTATCACGAAGGAGTACATAACCATGAAAAAACGAGCGTTTTGTCTTTTCTTAGCCGCTGCGCTCTCCCTCAGCGCCCTCTGTGCCTGTACGGCCGGTACCACTGGGGTCAACGGGGATTCTTCCGCTGGCGTCAGCATCAGCACCCCCTCCAAGGGGAAGAACGCCATGAGCAGCCGTCTCGTGGGCATCTCCATGCCGGAACAGGCTGGCCGCTGGGAGCAGGAAGCGACCACCATGCAGACCATCCTCCAGGCCAAGGACTACACGGTAGAGCTGGCCTATGCGGATAACAACAGCGACACCCAAATCGAGCAGGTCAAGGCCATGTTGGACGACGACTGCGGCACCATCATCGTCGCCTCCGTGGACAGCGAAGCCCTCTCCGACGCCCTGGCCACCTGTGACACCTCCAACACCACCATGATCGCCTACAGCACCCTGGTGCCTGACTGTTCCACCATCGACTACTTCATCGGTATCGACAGCTACACCAACGGTCAGATCCAGGCCAAGTACCTGGTGCAGAAGCTGGGGCTGAAGAAGACCAAGAAGAGCTTCAATCTGGAAATTTTCCACCAGTCCAACAGCGGCAGCGCCCTGTACGCCTTCCTGGGGGCCATGGACGTGCTGAAACCCTACCTGGACAACAGCACCCTGGTCATCCCCTCCGACCGTGTCACCGCGGAAGCCTGCGGTGTGGCGGACGGCGCGGAGGCCAAGCAGGAGCTGAGCCACCTACTGGAGAGCACCTACGCCGACGGCAAGCCTCTGGACGCCATTCTCTGCACTGACGACACCCTCAGCGTGGCCGTCTCTCAGGAGTTGGAGAAGGAGTACGCCGGTTCCGTCTTCCCCCTCATCTCCGGCTGCAACTGCAACCCGGAGAGCATCCAGCTGCTCATCGACGGCAAGCTGTCTGTGACCTCTGTGGAGAACACCCAGAAGATCGCCCAGCAGGCCGCCAAGATGGCCGACCAGGCCATGCAGGGCAAGACGGTGGAGCAGTCCAAACAGAACCCCTATGACGTGGCCGCCTACGTCTATGAGCCGGTGAAGGTGACCTCGAAGAACTACAAGGACGTCCTGTTCAAGACCGGCCTGTACAAGCAGAACAAGGACGGCACCATCACTCACGCTACTCACAAGACCCCGGACACCACCGAGGACAGCAAGGACAAGACCGCCACTGACCAGAAGAAAACCGACGACAAGACCAAAGCGGCGGACAAAAAATCCTAACCAAACACCCCAAACTGCCGGGCAGATACCACTGCCCGGCAGTTTTTCTGTCCTGAACCTGACCACTTCCCTTGCCTTTTTCCCCGCCTGGCGTTATACTAATATCAATCTACTGGATTGGTTAGCATCCGGCCGAAAACAGGCCGTATCCATTTTGAATTGGAGTGAAGAGATATGAACCGTACTACTATTGCACAGCTCTACGCAGACCAAGCCACCTTCGGTGGCCAGACCGTCACCGTGGCCGGTTGGGCGAGAACCATCCGTGCCATGAAAAACCTGGGCTTTTTGACCCTCAATGACGGCAGCTGCTTCAAGAACCTCCAGGTGGTTCTTGAAAAGACCCTGGCCAATTACGATGAATTGTCCAGCCAGAACGTCGGCGCCGCCTTCATCGTCACCGGCAAGCTGGTGCTCACCCCGGACGCCAAGCAGCCCTTTGAGCTGCAGGCGGAAACGGTGGTCGTAGAGGGCGCATCCGCCCCCGATTACCCCCTCCAGAAGAAGCGCCACAGCGTGGAGTTCCTGCGCACCATCCAGCACCTGCGCCCCAGAACCAACCTCTTCTCCGCCACCTTCCGGGTGCGCAGCGTAGCCGCTCACGCCATCCACTGCTTCTTCCAGGATCGCGGCTTCGTCTACGTCCACACTCCCATCATCACCGCCAGCGACTGCGAAGGCGCCGGTGAAATGTTCCAGGTCACCACCCTGGACATCAATGATCCTCCCAGAACCGAGGACGGCGCAGTGGACTACACCCAGGACTTCTTCGGCAAGCCCGCCAACCTGACCGTCTCCGGCCAGCTCAACGCCGAGAACTTCGCCATGGCCTTCGGCAACGTCTACACCTTCGGCCCCACCTTCCGCGCCGAAAACTCCAACACCCAGCGCCACGCCGCTGAGTTCTGGATGATCGAGCCGGAGATTGCCTTTGCTGACCTGAACGACGACATGAACCTGGCGGAAGACATGATTAAATATATCATCCGCTTCGTCATGGAAAAGTGCCCTGACGAGATGGATTTCTTCAACTCCTTCGTGGACAAGGGTCTGGTCGACCGCCTGAACCACGTGGCAAACTCCGACTTCGGCCGTATCACCTACACCGAAGCCATCGACATCCTGGAAAAGTCCGGCCACAAGTTCGACTACCCCGTCTCCTGGGGCTGCGACCTGCAGACCGAGCACGAACGGTTCCTGACCGAGCAGTACTTCCAGCGTCCCGTCTTTGTCACCGACTATCCCAAGGAGATCAAGGCCTTCTATATGCGCCTGAACGACGACAACAAGACCGTCGCCGCAGCAGACTGCCTGGTCCCCGGCATCGGCGAGATCATCGGCGGCAGCCAGCGTGAGGAACGTCTGGACGTGCTGGAAGCCCGTATCGCAGAGCTGGGCATGGAACCGGAAGACTACAAGTATTACTGCGACCTGCGCCGCTACGGCGGCTGCCACCACGCCGGCTTCGGCCTGGGCTTCGAGCGCATGGTCATGTACCTCACCGGCGTCGCCAACATCCGTGACGTCCTGCCCCATCCCAGAACCGTGGGTAACGCTGATTTTTAATCTACTTCTTCAAAATGCAACAGCCTCGGAACTACGTCCGAGGCTGTTGTTTCATTTTCCACACACAAAAGACGGCGAGGACTCCCCCGCCGTCTGCTCTACGGTTCAGATATTCCGTAAATCAATCTCGATCAGGTCATCATAAGTCTGCCAACCCTGCCCGATGCTGGCTTCATAGGCCACATACACGACCGCCTTGGTGCCGCCATTGCCAGAGCCGACCTGCTTAGTGCCTTCGGACGCATCCTGGTTGACACGAAACCACCCAGCAACATTTTTCGCCGTGGCCTTCCCAATCTCGGTCACAACCGCTTTGCCGTACTGCTGTTCATATCGAAAGGGAACTGTGATTTCAGCCACATAATCCCGTTTCCCGATAGACACCTCCTGGACGGCAATGCCTTCCCGGTCGTTTACCAATGTGATCGCTGGCTTATCGGCATCCAAATCAATGGTAACCTCCGCTTCATAGGCCGCGTCACCAGAACCAATGCTCGCGTAATAGGTCACGCGCACGATCCGCTTCGTCCCGTCGTTGTCTATTTCGAGCTTCGTGTTCTTGGAAGCGTCAAATTGCACCGAGTCCCAGCCAGAGACCTTCTTCGCCGTCGCTTTTCCAATCTCGGTGAGGACTCGCTTTCCATCCTTCTCCTCATACTGGAAAGGCACTGTCAACTCTGCAATCCGCTCGCCAAGAGCTACCTTCTGCACCGCAATGCCATTCTTGTCATCCTGGAGTGTGATGGCCGCCTTCTCATCCGCCGTAGGCGCAGGCGTTTCCGAACTAGGTGCCGGCTCCGCCGCACTGGAGGACGCCGCAGACTGAGCAGACTCCACGCTCTTTGCACCGGCACTTCCGCCGCATCCCGTCAGCGCAAACGCACTGACCATCACGGCCACAACGATGATCCACAGCTTTTTCATTCGTTTTCTCTCCTTTCTAAATATCATCGTTTTCCATTTTTTCTAATGCACGCTTGTTTTTATATTATTTTCCTTTAACTTATCATATTTTACCGGTTATGTAAAGTAATCCTCACTAATTTCTCTCCATTTTTAGAAATTTACACCATCTGTTGCAACCTCAACAGTTTGTAACCCCCACCAACGCAAAAAACAGCCTCGGACCCAAGTCCGAGGCTGTTCCTATATCAGATTCACTTCAAAGCACGAATAGCGTTGCAAACACACAGCACCATCACGCCCACGTCAGCGAAGATGGCCCACCACATATTGGCGATCCCAACAGCGCTGAACACCAGGCAGAGCGCCTTCACCGCCAGAGCGAACACGATGTTCTCCCGAACAATGCACAGGGTCTTGCGGGCGATGGCCATGGCCAGCGGCAGCTTCCGCAGGTCATCCTCCATCAGCACCACGTCCGCCGCTTCAATGGCAGCGTCAGAGCCCATCGCGCCCATGGCAATGCCCACGTCCGCACGGGTGAGCACCGGAGCGTCGTTCACGCCGTCGCCTACAAAGGCCACCGGACGTTCCTGCCCCAACAGCTGTTCCAGCAGTGTTACTTTGTCCACCGGCAGCAGCTTGCTGTGGTACTCGTCCACACCCAGCTCCTTTGCTACAGCAGCAGCTGGGGCATCCCCATCGCCGGTGAGCATGACAGTCTTGCCCACGCCCACTGATTTCAGCTTGGACAGCGCTTCCTTCGCGCCCACCTTCACCTGGTCGGCCACCAAGATGACGCCCACATACACGCCGTCGCAGGCCACCAAAACGGTGGTGCCATTCAGATTCAGGTCAGACGGCACAGCGACATTCAGCGCATCCATGAGCCGCTGGTTGCCGACAGCGATGGTGTGCCCATCCGCCTGGGCAGTGATGCCGTGACCGCCGCGCTCCTGCACGTCAGTCACTTCCACGCCGGTCAGGTCGTCGGCGCAGGCTTCCTGAATGCTGCGGCTGATAGGGTGGTTGGAGAACTGCTCCGCCAGCGCAGCCAGACGCAAGACCTGTTCCTTGTCCCAACCCTCTGCCGGGTGGACTTCAGTGACCGAGAACACGCCCTGGGTCAGAGTGCCGGTCTTGTCAAAGACCATGCAGCGAGTACCGGCCAAGGTTTCCAGGTCGTTGGCACCCTTCACCAGGATGCCATGCCGGGACGCACCGCCGATGCCGCCGAAGAAGGTCAGCGGGATGGAGATGACCAGTGCGCAAGGGCAGCTGATGACCAGGAAGGTCAGGGCACGATAGATCCACGTGCTCCACTCCCCACTCAGCCCGGTCGCCAACCGGATGACCGGCGGCAGGATGGCCAGCACCAGAGCAGAGATGCAGACGATAGGGGTGTAATAGTGAGCAAAGCGGGTGATGAACCGTTCCGCCCGTGCCTTCTTCATGGCGGAATTTTCCGTCAGCTCTAGGATACGAGCTACCGTAGAGTCCTCATACAGTTTGGTGGTTCGGATGACCAGCACGCCATCCAGATTTACGCAGCCACTGATGACCTCATCCCCCGGCGCTGCCGAACGGGGCAGACTCTCGCCAGTGAGGGCGCTGGTGTTCAGGGTGGAGGTGCCGGTGAGGATGACCCCGTCGATGGGGATGCGCTCCCCAGGCAGCACGGTGATCTCCGTCCCCACTTCCACCTCTTCCGGGTCCACCTGCTCCAACTGACCGTTCTCATCGGTCACGTTGGCGTACTCCGGATGGATGTCCATCAGCTGGGTAATGCTCTGGCGGCTCTTGCCCACGGCAAAGCTCTGGAACAGCTCACCCAGCTGGTAGAACAGCAGAACGGCCACACTCTCCTTGTAGTCCCCCACGCCCATAGCGCCTACAGTGGCGATGGCCATGAGGAAGTTCTCATCAAAGATCTGCCTGTTGACGATGCCATGGAGAGCACCCAGCAGAACGTCGTAGCCAATAACGAAATAGGGTACCAGGAAGCACAGCAGCTTCCAAATACCAGTCAACGGCAGGAGGGACGCCACCACCAGGAGGATGGCGGCGATGATGAGGCGATAGAGCACCTTTTTTTGCTTCTTACTCATAACAATGTACCTCTCTTCACAGAGATGGGACGGTTTTCAAGGGATCAGAAGAAAATCTCGCAGTCCCGTTCCACTTTCTTGCACGCCTTCAGGACTTCTTCCATGGTGGCCTTGGGTTCTGCCCCCTCTTCAAAGGCCACCTTCATCTTCTGGGTCATAAAGCTCACCGCAGCCTCTGCCACGCCGGGCACCTTGTTGGTTGCTTCTTCCATCTTAGCGGCACAGTTGGCGCAGTCTACTTCGATCGCATAGGTCTTTTTCATCATAATAAGCTCCTTTCAAGTGAACATATGAATCATTGTTCATATGTTCATAATAGTACCCTGCACCTCGAAAGTCAACCCCATACGGTGAAAATTTTTCTGTCAATTTTCACGATAAATTGCAATAGAATTGTATCCAGACAGTTACCCCTTTGTCATTGCCATCTTCCCCCAGTTGTGCTATCATGACAACCTACCCTGAAAGGAGGGACTTTTCGCATGGAACGCACCCGCACCTCCCATATCCTGCTCATCCTCTTCCGCATCCTCTTCACCATCCTGGTGTTGTGGACCCTGTGGTTCATCTTCCATAACGCCCTGGAACCCGGCGCCCTCTCCTCTGCCCGCAGCCAAGCCTTCACGGATATGCTGAACCGAGGGCTGGCCAAAGTGGGCGTCCACCCCCTCACCAATGCCGCCGTGCGGAAATTGGCGCACTTCGGAGAGTATTGCCTTTTGGGCTTCGGTTATACCCTCTGCCTCCGGGTCTATACCCGCCACTACATCCGCCACATCAGCTGGCCCCTCCTCTTGGGACTGCTGGTGGCCAACGCCGACGAGACCTTGCAGTGGCTCCTGGCCAGCGGTCGGGACGGCAACCTGAAGGACGTGTGGATCGACTTCATGGGCTGCTCCTGCGGCGTCCTCTGCGCCATCTGCCTCCTGCTCATCGTCAGCCTGATGGTCATGGCACTGCGGCCGAAGAAGCGGTGAGTTGGAACGATTCCCATCCGACCGTTTTACAGAATCTTTAGAAACCCTTCCCACTTTGTTGACAGCTTCTAAAGGGTTCTCTGTTAGCATAACCATAGCAGCAAGGCAAGCATCACGTGAAATGCCCTGTCCCATTCCTGTGGGAATGACACCACTGCGCCTCCCCCACGAAGGGTTTCGTGGGGGAGACCAGACAAACACAAGAAATCCCACCTACCGTATGTATAGGTGGGACGTTTTCGTTTTTTGCGAACTTTTCTCCAGAAGACACGTTCACAAAGGGTTTACAAACCCTTCCGAATCTGTTCAAGAAGTGCCCAGGGAAACCTGATAAGATAACAACCGTGGAGAACAGACCTCCACAATCTCTCCAATTTCTCCTTACTTTCTTTCTATTCTCTTTCAACTTCAATGAAAAAACGACCCGACAGAGCCATTCGCTCCGTCGGGTCGCTTGCTTTTTATTGGTCACTGTTACTAGATGCGGTCACCTGCTCCGGCTTCTGCCCCAGGTTGAGCACCACCACCGCCCCAAAGATCAGCGCCATCCCCAGCAGCTTGGTGGGGTTGGCCGGTTCCTGGTAGAGCAGAATACCGATGAGCGCCCCCACCAGCGGTTCCACCGTCACCAAAATGGCCGCTCGGCTGCTGGGCATCCGGCTCAGCCCCCAGGTGTACAGCAGATAGGGCGCCACTGCACAGATGAGGGACACCCCGATGCCCCACAAGAAGCTCACCGGCTGTGCCGCCATGGTCCGGAACATCCCGCCTGCATCACTAAACGGCAGTGTCCCCAAGGTAGCGAACACAAAGGTGTATGTGGTCACCGTCAAGGTGTCATAGGTGCGCAGAGCCACCGTGCCAAAGATAGAGTACAGCCCATAGAACAGGCCGGAACCCAACCCCAGCAGCAAAATGGTGGGCGTCAGCGCATACCCGCCCCCCAACAGTCCTGCCACCAGCACACAGCCCACAAAGACCATGGCCAGCGCCAAGAGCTTGTTCCGGGTGATTTTCTCCTTGAACACGATAGCGGAGATGACCATGATAAAGATGGGCGAGGTGTACAGCAGCACCACCGCAATGGACGCCTGACTCAGCTCGATGACGGTAAAATAACACAGGTTAAATAACGCTAGGCTGATGATGCCCGTGCCGATAAAATACCAGATATGCCGCAGCTTGATTTTTAATAAATCCCGCCGGGTCAGCGCCAAGAACAGCACCATGACTGTAGCGCCGCCCATGGCACGCAGGAGCGAGATCTGAATGGCCGTCAACCCCATGGCGTTGAGGTTGCGCACAAAAATACTGATGACCCCCCACAGGGATCCCGCCCCCAGCACTGCCGCTGTGGCCTTTCGATTCATATGGAACGCCTCCCTTTTCTCTCTTTGGTTTCACTTTATCGCATTATAGCACTTTCCGACCACCGCCGTAAACCGTCAAATTCTCCAGAACCGCCCTCCGTTGACAATCCGCCCCTACACACCTTATAATGCCAACAGAATCCCACCTCAAAGGAGGCTTATATGATATGGCTCTACTCTGCCACCCCCACCGCCTAGAGGGCAACCTGAACGCCCTGGCTTTCCTCCCCCTCCACTGCAACACCCGCATCCTGCTGGACCCCACCTACTGCCCCTGGTACCCCCTCTACCCCCTCCTGGGTTTCTACCTGACCGGCACCATCGCCTCCGACCCGGTGACCGCCAAGCAGTGCCTGTACAACATGGACCGGGAGAGCCACATCCTGCTCACCACCGCCAACCAGCACCAGTTGGACGCCCTCCTGCCCTTCACCCACCAGCTCATCCTGGACGACCTGTCTCTGTGGGAACCCTATGGCGCACAAGTGGCCGCCCAAGGCATCCCCTGCACCCTGAACCTGCACCCCGACCAGCCCTACGCCCCCCTCCCCCAGGGCATCACCGGCCTGCGCCTCCAGCTCACCGACCCGACGGATTTGGACGAACTGGAATCCGCCCTGACCACGTTTGAGACCAACTGGGCAGACTCCCTCCCTCAGCTCACCCGCCTGCACCTGGGCGGCCCCTTCCCCCTGCTCCGGCCGGAGTGCGACCTGGTGCGGCTGACTGATTTGATCCA
>JABLTL010132701.1_pt1 | contig 15650 bp, 8 predicted proteins | sample 7160151 | NCBI WGS metagenome assembly JABLTL01 (sample SAMN14651223, study PRJNA627086) | human gut metagenome | isolation source: feces | host: Homo sapiens
GAGTCAGGAGTTCGTTATATATTTTTTAGAGCCATTAGTTCAGCAGGAGTTTATAGTGATATTTCTAATTATCAAACTTTAAAAATTGATGCTGATAATCCAAATCTTTCTGTAACAGGAAATCCAACATCTTGGGTTACAACAGACATTATTTTAAAAGTGTCTGCAAGTGATTCAACTTCAGGTTTAAAAAGTGTTACAGTAAATGGTAAAGCATTATCGTTAAATAATGGTGTAGTAAACTATACAGTATCAGCTAATGGTACTTACACATTTGTTGCTACTGACGTTGCTGGTAATACAACAACTCAAAATGTTGTTGTCAGCAAGATTGATAAAGTAACTCCAACAGCCCCTGTTATAACAGGTGGTTCGACAACTTATTCAGACACAAATGATGCAAATGGAGTAAAGGTTTATGTTAAAACTGCAGGTACAACAGGACCTAGCGGCGTTCAAAAGTATGAGATAGAAGCACATAACTTTTTAACAGATGTAACACCTGCATTTCATAAGGTAATAAGTGGATTTACTATATCAGATAAAACATATACAACAACAAATAGTGATCCATATATAAGATTTGATGATTTTGGTCCAGATGGTGTATATTTCAACAATGTTATAATAGCGTTTACACAACCTACAACTAAAGATATAAGTTTAAGAGTATATGCATGGGCAAAAGGAAGTAGTCCATCTGCTGGTCAAAAAATTTCAGTGACTGTACCTAAAGGTACAAATGGATGGTATTATGTTCCTAATTTTACCGCTGGAACATATGATGGATTACAATTCAACTTTGGAGGAACAGCAGGAGACACATATACAATTAATTCATTTAGATATGTAAATAGTACATCTAGTTCTAAAGCAAGTGATAATTATTCATATACAGAAAGTAGAAGAGGACAAACTGGTATATATTATAGAACAGTAGCAAATAATGGATTAAAGTCTAGTTGGACAACATTAGATGCAAATAGCTGGTCATATATTAGTAAAGTAGTTGTAAGAGGTGTTAATAACAAATTTAAATATACTACTGTTCAAAAAGCCGTTGATTTACTTAAAGGCCAAGGTGGTGAATATTTAGCCTTGATTAAAGATACATATGAAGTGGTAACAATTCCTTCAGGAACGAATTATCCTATTGAACTTAGCAATCATTCAATTATAGGTGGTATAACAAACAATGGTACATTATCATTTGGAAATGGATATATAAATAGTTATTATTCATCAGGTCGTTCAAATGTTGCTATTGTCAATAATGGTACATTATATATTAATGGTAATGTAACACTTTATGGTGGATTAAAAGATACTTCGGGTGGTACAGCAATTTGGGCTAAAGGTGGTACAACTAATATTACTGGAAACAATAGTATATATGGTATGACGAGTTCGGCAATTAAAGTAGAAGGTGGTACCATAACAGTGGGTACGGGTACAACAGTATCATCAAATGTATCTAATTCTGTAGTTGCAAATGCTGGTACATTTAACCTTAATGGTGGAACTGTCAATGGACCTTCTGGAAATGCTATTTCAAGTAATACAAATGGAACTATTAATATTTTATCAGGTACTGTTAATTCTACAAATAATTCAGGAATTTATTCAGCAGGTACATTGAATATCTCAGGTGGTAAAATATCAACAAATAAGGCAGGCAAAAATGGTGTTTTTATTGAATCTGGAACTGCTAAAATAACTGATGGAGAAATATTTAATGTTATTGACGACAATAACTGTAGTGGAGCCATTACTCTTGCTTCAACAAGTACTAAAGGGTTAACGATGACTGGTGGATATATACATGGTTGTGTAGGTATTAATTATCAATCAGGGACAACAGGATTGATAGATATTCAATATAATAGTAATGCCACAAATAAAACCCAAATAGTAGGTAAACATACAGGTATAAAAATTAATACTACATCAAATGCTACTGAAAATATATTAAGGATAGGTTATAATTCATCTGACAGCATATATCCTTTCGTTAGAACAACAACTGATGGATATTTTGCAGTAGATTTAGGTAGTTCAACAAGAAAGTTAAATATGTATAGTGGTAGATTAAGATCAATTTCTACAAAGAATGTATTTAATGGAGTGGCAAGTAGAACAAAAAGTAATGGAAAAACATGGACTGTAGCCTCAGGCGGTACATATTATGATGCTTGGTTTAAATAATGTTCTATTAATTAAAACATTCACAACAACAAAAGCCGCAAATGGAAGGTATTATACTATTTGGAAATAATAAAGAAACAAGGTTTTAAACCTTGTTTTTTTGTAAATAAAAACCACTTCGTTTGAAGTGGTTAAATTATTTCTTTTGTTAACATTTTACTAAGTTCTTTTTCATTACATTCTTTATTTTCTGTATTTAATTTACCAATGATAAATATATCATCTATATTACATAAATTATTGTCACTTAAATCAAAGAAATCTTTATCATTTAATTTTAAGAAAACACTAAAATATTTATCATTATAAATTCTTCCTATTTTACCCTTTAATTTCTTTTCATTTTTTTCCATAAAACCAAAGTATAAGTTTTTATTATATGTTTTCATAAATACCTCGCATATAAATAATACCACAAAATAAATAAAAGTAAAGTCTAAATTTGTTACAAAAGAAAAAAGTCATATGACTTTTTAATCAACTAATGGATTTCCATTAGCATCAGTATTAATGCTTCCTGTTAGAATTAAAATTCCTTCTATTACACCCCAAATTGCACCAATTCCACAAGTGAATAATGTTACAAATATTTGAGCAATACCTTTACCAGTATATCCTAAATAGAAGCTATGTACTCCCCATCCACCAAAGAATATACCAAGTAATCCAGCAGCCATTTTAGATTTTCCTTCAGGTTTAACAGCTGTAACAGTTGTATTTACTTGTTCAGAATTATTTGTTGTTTCTGAAGCATTACCACAATTACTGCAGAAGTTTTCACCTTCTTTAAGTTCTGTACCACATTTTGGACAAAATTTAGCCATTTTTAACACCTCCATTACTACAATAATATCATAAATACAATTATAAATAAATAGTTTATCTTATTTTTGTTGGTATAAGATAATTAAATATAGGAATATTTCTTAAAATCATATAAATAGAAATAATTAATGCTAAAATTATTAATGATTTTAAAGTTGGTTTTTTAAATTTTCCTATTTTTATATATAAATATATTTGGTAAATGATATATGGTATGAATAATATTAATAAAATAAAAAATAATGGATTGTATCTAAATGCCTGATAAAAATCAAGTTTTATAATTGATTTTATCATTCTTGTAAAACCACATCCTGCACAATATATATGAAAAAATTTCCTATATATACACTCAAAGTTTATTATTTCTAAAAAAGATAAACTTAAGGATAAAAATATTATTATAAATACAATATAAATTATTCTTTTTTTCATATTTTAATATAATGCAGTAGCATATCCTAGTACATTAGTAATTATGTATAAAACTCCTGGAACAAATATTAATATTGTACTAATAACAATACCTGAAATAGCAAGGCCTTTACCATTAGTACCATTTTTATTACAATTAACAAGTCCAACAATAGAAAAAATTAATGCGATTACAGATGTAAATCCACAGCAAAAAAACGATACAAGTGATAGAACGAATCCGGCAGTAGCAAATCCATCAGTTTTATTAGTATTATTAACAATATTTATAACTTCAGTATTATTTTTATTTATTGCATTTCCACAGTATCCACAAACATTATCATTTTTATCAATTTCTTTACCACAATATGTACAAAATTTAGCCATATTAGCACCTCCACTACAAGTATAATATCATAAACAAAAAGATAAATAAATCTTTTTGCAATATTATTTACTTTTCCTTATATTTATAGTAAAATAAATGTATTGATAATAGAGGTGCTAAGTATGAATATAAAGAAAATTTTAAAAAATAAAAAGGTGTTAATTTCATTAGCAGTAACAGTATTAATTATTATATTTATAATATTTGCTTTTAATAATAGAAATGATGATATGGAAAATGCAGGTATTTCAAAAGTTAAATATAGAACTTATACAAAAACATCTAATTGGACAAAATGGCAAAAAAATGGTTTAACTAGTGGAGATTTAAAGAACTCTATAACAAATGTTGAAATAAGTTCAAAAAAAGACATTTATAATGTTCAATATTATTTTGATAATAATTGGTCTGATAGTAATGATAATAATAAAGAAATAAAAGGAATTAGAATATTAAATGCTGCATCATTTTTAAAAAATTATGATGTGTGCTACAGAACATATAACAAAAAAGATAAATGGCTTAATTGGACTTGCAATGGATCAATAACAGGTAATATAAATGAAAATATTACAGCAATAGAAATAAAAACTATTCCTAAAAAAATAATCAAATCGGATTATTTAAAAGATTATATAGAAAATAATAATGAAAGTAATATGGGATTTTAGTGAGAAGGTGAATTATGAAAAATAAAAAGAAAAAAATTATATTGGTTGTAGCAATTATTATAATTCTTGGAATTATTTCATACTTTGCTATAGATTCATATTTATTTAGTAAAAAAGAAACAAAACCTAAAAATTATACAAATATTACCGTTATTGTTACTGATTATGATGAAACAGAAAATTCAGATTTTAATGATTTTTCATCATACGGTAGTAAGATTTTAGAATCATATACCTTTAAAGAACCAGCTATAAAAAATGGTGATTATTATGAATCTATAATAAAAGGAATGAATAACATTGTTTTTGAAAATATATCAAAAACAACATTTGGAATAAATAATATTTCAGGACAAGTTGTAAACGATATTAAATACGATGAAAAAAACAAAAAAATAATTGTTCCAAAAAAATATTTTGAAGATGAAACGTATGAAAAATATAAGGGAACGCCTATAAGACTTGAAATGGTTACTAGAGTAAAAAAAGAAAATTATCAAAAGAGTAGTTTTGATTTAGAGGTAAACAAATTTGTTAAGAAAAAAACTGTAATAAAAACAAAGGATCCAATGAATTCAACTGAATTTTCTATATTTAAATATGGGAAAGGAGAATATATAAAGAAAAGTGATATAAAAATTTTTGTAAATAATAGTAATACGTCTTTAAAAGATATTAATTATGATTTTAATTCAAAAACGGGTGTAATTACCATAAAATGTTATCCATTATACTTGAATAAAGTTAAAGTAGAAATAAAAAAGAGTGCTTTATTAAAAAACAAGTTACTTACTATACTTCATATAGGAAATACATATGCAGATGAAGAGGGAGCTCTTCAAGATTTAAATTATACATATGATGCCGGTGGCGGTGATAAAAAGAAAGAGGATGTTGAATGGCTTGAATCATCTGGAAGCTTTAAATATATATATGAAGCAGGCGCTCCAAATCTTGGTTCAAATAATATCGATTATTATTATAGTTTTGATACATCTGCAACAACAAATAAGTATGGATGTAGTGATCATGCTGTATCAGATGTTTGTGGCAAAATTCCTCCGGAAGATTATAGTACAATTGAAACAGCAATTGATGATTCTATCATGGCATCATCTTTAAAACAAGATGGATTATCCGATTTTTATGCATATATAGATACTCTTACTATAAAAGGAAAATCATATACATGTGGAACAAAAACATGTACACCTACGCTTACAATAACTGTAAAAAAATGGATAAATTTATTTTGTAATGAAATGGATGTAAGTGGAATGTGGCCAGGATATTTAAATTTATTTTACTATGTCAATGGAGGAAAAATATCTAATAATCAATTAATTGTTAAATTTGAAAGTTATAGACCATCTACTGGAGAAGGAAATTACGTCACTACTCAATATGCTACAGGAGCAATTAAATTAACAGAATCTCCTAAGTACGAATTAAAAATACAGAAAAAGATATATAACGTAAATGACGGAGAATTTAAAAATTGGTCTAAAAAGGGAATTCTATTTAGGATATATTCAGGTTATAAATCTGCTACTGATCATTCTGATTGCAATGGTAATATTCTTGATCAAAAGAAAACCGATGCGAATGGAATGGTAGTGTTTAAAAATTTACCATCGAATGAAGGAACATATTGTGTTAAAGAATTATTTAATGAATCAACAGATAAGGCAAGTTCATCTACTTCAAAAACAGATTATACAAGAGATGCAGATTGTAATGGTAAAGGTGAAGATGAAGAAAAAAGTAATGGTTCTGGTGGAAAAGTACTTGAGGCCTTAACGACGGATAAGGTTACTGTAAATAACGTAAATACAAATTACTATTGTAATATTCCTATAAAATATTGCTTCAGAGTAAAAAAACAAGATAATGAAGGAAAATGTGATGATTCTAAATCAGTTGTGAAAGGTATTGATTTTCAATTAAAAAAAGGATCTACTAATGTTGGAAATGCTGTAACGACAAATTCAAGTGGTATTGTAACTTTTAGCAACTTATCTTATGAAGATTACAAGTATGAGGAAGTTTCAAAAAGTGGTACAAAGGCTACAGAGTATTGTAATGGAAAAAAGATTGGTGATCATAAATACTATAATACAAAATCGGTTTCTGGAACGGCTGAAAAAAAAGAATTAACAGAAATGGACAGAACTGTCAAAAAAAGTGGTAATAATATTACTATCGAATATTCTTGCCCATCAAGTAATGTTAAGACATATAATAAACCAAATAACAGATATCACTATTGTGTAGTAGTTAAAAAAGTTGATGCAAATACAGAAGCCGCTCTTGAGGGTGCAGTATTTAATGCAACAAATGCTAGTGGTTTCCAATATATCCAATATAATAGTGCAGGAGCAGCATCATCTACATTGGGTGATGGTAAAGCATATTTCTATCTAGGAGAGAGTACTTCATCAACAATAACAGAATCACAAGCACCAGCATCATATGCTTTATCAACAGAAAAAATAAATGCAACAGCAGTTGCTCTTCCAGAAGGAAGTGCTACAGCTGGTATAGAATTTGTTACAGCATGTAAACGAGCATATAAAGATGCAGGAATAGAAGAAGCAAAATATACTATGAAAGATCAAAAGTTATTAATTAACTGGTATAAAGAAAATGAAAATGGAAAAGCAGTATCTGGTGCAAGATTTAATGCTAGATATACAGATGAAAATAATTCATATAAATATATAAAAGTAAAAATGTCAGATTCTGGTAATAGAGTAAAAGTTGATTATCCAGAAAAATCACCACAGAAAAAATGTTATGTATTTGATTCTTTTGCAACTGAAACTCAAAAGAATAATCTTCAAAGTACAGAACAGAATCCAGTTGATTTAGTATCAGATGATAATGGTGAAGTATGTATAATTGGAGTACCTAATAATGGTAAAAAAGTTGGGGACAATACTCAAGCTCAAGGAGCTTATACAGTTGTAGAAACAAAACCTGCTAAATATCATACATTTAGTAATAAAAAAACAATACAATTAAATTTAACTACATCTATTCAAGCAAAAACAAGTAACAATACATTTACAAACTATGAAACAGAATTTGAATTTACAAAAGATGTATCTTCTGGAGATAGTAATACTGAAATAATTATTAATGGTGTTAAAAAGACATTGAAAGAGTTAACTACTGAAGAATTACAAAAAATAGAATTTAATATATATAATTCAAACGGAGATATATTACATTTTGTTAAAAATAGTGATGGAACTTATGACTTCGCTGGTAATGATAAAGATGCACCTAGTAATTTAACTAGTGCTAGTAGTGCTTTATATCTTAATCAAAATAGGAAATTAAAAGTATTACATTTACCAGAAGGAACATATTCAATAAAAGAAAGTCAAGGAAGTACATGCACTAATAGTACTGATTCTAGTAAATGTTTTGGATATTACTATCCAAATTATAGTTCAAATAGTAGTCATCAATTTACAATAACTGATTGTTCAAGTTCAAAAGCTACATCATGTACTACATATGGAGTAGTGACTCAAAAATTGACTAATACACCTACTGAAATAACATTTACTAAAAAAGATTTTTATAGTTATTATGATGCTGCAGATAAAAATAAGAGTGAAGAAAATGTTAAATTTGAAAATGATAAAGAGAGAAATGATTTTGATAAAATCGTATTTAAAATAAAAGATTCAAGTGGTAGATACTTAACTCTTAAAAAAGTAGCAAACCACGGAAATTGTTCAACAGATGACAGTTATAGTGAATATAGATATGTAAGCTCTGATCAAACAGATAAAAATGGAACAGAATTACATACATGTGGTGGACATATTAAAATAACTAATTTATGTAGAGGTAATGAATATACAGTAGAGGAAGTAAGTGTTCCAGATGGTTCAGTTTATGTTAAAGAAAATACAACATCAACTCCAACAAGTGCTAAATATCAAATACCTTGTACAGAAGGAGATACAACACATAAAACTACAACAAATATAATAAATGATAAACCAACAAGAGTAAGATTTGAAAAAAGAGATTCAAAATATAATTATTTAATAGATGATGAAACAACAACATTTGAAGTATACAAATGTAAGAAAGGAACAGAATGTCATCCGGCTGATTATAAAACAGTTGCAGAAAGAGAAAAGAATGGAATGACATTAGTTAAATTTAGTCCAAGAGCTGTAATAACAAAAGATGAAGAAGATCCAACTGATGCAGCAGGATTAGCTGGTGTAGAAGTATATAAAAAGATAAGTGATAGTGATGTTTCTAAAGGACAAAAATATGTAACTAGTTTACATCCATATAAAGGATTACTTATATTAAGATATTTAGAATCAAATGATTCAAATTCAAGTTATGTATTACTTGAAACAGTTGCTCCATATAATTATTCACTACCATCAGGTAGAAATGCAGAAACAAGATTTACAGTAACAAATACAACTGTAAAAGTTGATGAAATAGATGTACCAAATAAACCAACGTCATTAATAATTAGAAAATATTCTGATGATGGAAAACTACTTCCAGGCGCAGAGTTTAAAGTATATGAAGGAACTAGTTGTAATTCTAATTTATCAGCAATGAATCAACCTAAAAAATTATTAAAATTAAAAACAATTAGAGATGGTGTATATGAAAATAGACCAGAACAAGATACAGATACAGTACTAACATGTACTGATAAAGATGGTGCTAAATGTAGTGATATTGCAGTAAATAATATGACTAGTTTAACTTATAAAAACTATCAAAATACATGGGCTGATTTTAATGAATCACTTACAAATGATAATAAAAAAGTCCAAATAAAAGAAGGGGAAGCTTTAATTCAATACTTAGAATATGATCATTGTTATATAATTGAAGAAACAAAAGCTCCTAAAGGATATTCACTTCCAAAGAACGATGAAGATAGATTTACAATGGTAACAATACCAAAAAATACAGAATATGTATCTGATACATACAAAACACTTATTAATAAACCAACACCATTTACATTCTACAAATATGATGAATATAATAACTTATTAGATGGTGCAGAGTTTAAATTACAAAAACTTGATTCAAATAAAAAATATCACGATATAACAGTAACAAAAGAAGAAACAGAAACTGGTGTATTCTATAAAGTTGATAAGAGTACAGATAATAAAGTTATAACAACAAAAGATGGTAAAGCAACAGTATACTATTTAGAAGAAGGACAATATAGAATAGTAGAAACAAAAGCAGCACCAGGAAAAGAACTTGGAAAAAATCCAAATGTAGCAACATTCTTTGTAGATAGTGCAGGTAATGTTTATGGTAATTCTATAATAGTAAATAAAGCAAAAACAGAAACATTATCATTTACATCAAGTGCGAGTGCAGAATTCTTAATATGGAATAGAACAGGACAAACAGTAATAAGATATGGTTTAATAATTTCATCAATAGTAGCTGTAATAGTAGCACTTATGATAGCACTTAGAATAAAGAAGAAATCAGAGTAAGGTGGGATAGTTAAATGGAAAAGAATAAAAAGAAAAAAAAGACCATTGAACAAGAACTAAAAAGAGATAAAATTATGCTTGTTATAACATCATTAGTAATAGTTATATTATTGTCTCTTTTGGTTGCATCTAGAAATTATAGAGATTTTAGTGCTATTAATATAAAAACAAATAATAAAACTATATTCTCTATCTCTGATTTAACTATAAATAATTTAAAATATGGTGATAATGAAGAAAAAGTGTTAAAAGAATTAGGAACTCCAATAAAAGAAAGTAATAAAACTAGAGATAAATATTCATATAAAGAATTAGAGTATAATAATTTAAAAATAACATTAAGAGAGAATTACGATGATTATATTCTTACTGGTGTTGAAATAAAAAGTGATAAATATGTAATAAATAGAAATATAAAAATTGGTAATAGTATTGTTAAAACAATGAAAAAGTTTAAAGTAGAAAATAAAAGCGGACAATATTTATATGGTAATTATTCTATTGGTTCTTTAAGCGATGAAGAAATAACAGATACAATTTATTTTGGTGTTAGAAATAATAAAAAAGTTGTATATGTTAATAAAGATGCAACCGTAAATGATATGTATTCTAATATATCAAAATTAACATTAGATTATAAAAAAGGAAAAATAACAAAAATTACTTGGAGTTATGATTTTGAATAAAAAATATGATGAAAAAAATCATATTTTTTTATTTACAAAATAAATAGATTTTTACTTTATATAACTTGAAAAAAATATATCAAATTGATATAATTGTTATAGAAAATAGGTGAGTGTATGAAAGATATTTTGAAAAATAAAAAAAATAAATATATTTTTATTTTAGTAGTAGTTTTTTTAGTTATTAGTTTTATTATATATGGAAGATTTGCAAGTGCAGACACTGCGGCTAATAAAGTTGCAATAAGAAGTGTAAAAATGACTAAAATTACAACAGGGACATCTACATTTGATTCAAGTGATGGATTAAATTATTCAGATACTAATTCTTATTCAGTTATAGAAGGTTATACTGCTGGTAATGATAATAACGCTGATAATAGAATTGTTAGATCTTTTGATGAACTTTCTTATAATTTTAAATATTCAATAATGGGTAAAGATGGAGTAACAGATTATGAAGATAGAACAGTCTCAATTAAAGTTACAATACCAGATTCAGTTGCAAAATATGTTTCTTTTGATAAAAACGCTGAAGCTAATGAAACATCTCATACATATACTTTTACGGGAGTTGATACTTATGGTGAATTTAATTCAACAATTACATTATATGTTTTAGGTGCTCCTAATGGTACAAAAATTAGTCCTAAATTTGAAGTACAAGAAAGTACTAATACTGATTCGAATTATTTAATTAGTTTAGGAAATGTATCAGATAGTGCAACAAACTATGAATATGATAGTGATAAAACAAATAAATATAGTACTGTAAGCAATACACCAGGATTTAGAAACTATATGCCAACAGTAGTTTCATCTAAGGAAGCAGATTATAATGTTAATTTAGTTGGACAAACAAATGAAGGACAAAAATCAATATATAAAGATAATACAGGTAGATATTTAACTTATGTTTTTGGAATAGAAATTGTAGGAGATAATACAAAAGGTCTTAAAGGTGTTACTATGCCAGATGGATCAGATATATCATTTAATGTTTCTGCTTCACAAAATGGTTCTAATAAATCAGTATTTATGGAAGATAGTTGGTTAAGACTTTATGGTCCAAATTCAGTATCAGGTATAGAATCAGTTACAAGTGCAAATCCATATAGTACTAACTCTAGAGGAAGTAAACTTATTAATACACCAGGTCAAATAAAATTAACAAAAGTATCAGATTCAAATTATTCCGTATTAGCATCTGATTATAAAATAACATATGCAAAGGCAACACTTAATGCTGATGGAACATCAATTTCAAATAAATCACATTATATCGCAACATATGCTGCAACAGTATTCTCACCAAGAACTTCAGAAGATGGTAAAAATGATATCAATACAACACTAAATATAAAAAATTTAAAAATAAGAGATACTAATGGTTCAGAAATAACACTTGCAAATTTTGAAGCAAGTGCTATAAATAAATATTATGAAATAATTGACTATTCATTACAAGGTGAATATTATGATCAAGCAAATAGTAAAATTTCAACAGATGGTAACGGTAAAGGTGCTGTTTCTAAAGGTGAAACAGTAGTTTATAAAACAACATTTAATTATAAGAAAACAATGTCAGATCAAGGATTGAAAGAAGTAATAAAAGTAGATCCAAATGCATATAGAGTTATTCAAAATGGAGATAAAGATATTAAAATTACAGTAGAAGGTGCTGGAGATAAGAAATTATCACAAGATGATTTTGAAGTATCTTATATATCTGGAGATTTTAATAATTCGAATTATACTGCAGTAACAGATGCAAAAGTAAGTGCTGAAGATTTAAGTACTGTTCAAACTGCATGTAATACTGTAAAACAAAATATAAATACTTATTCAAATGACCAAATAATGAATTTATATGGTGGACCATGTATCAAAGCAAATGATAATTTTGAACAAATATTTGAAAAAATATCAGATGCAAAAGATAAAGATAATAAAGAAATTCCTATTACTAAAATAGTTGTTCAAACAAAGAAAGGTATAATATTACCTGATTCGGCTAAAGTAATAGTTGAAATTAATTTAAGAGTTAGAAATGTTAGTGATTTAACACAAACATATCAAACAGTAGTAATGGCAAAATCATCAGATTATGATAGTAATGTAACATATTATTCACCAAGAATAACTAATGATTCAAATAGTATTACAAATCCTAATAACTATAATAAAACAATATATAAAGGTAGTAATATATCATCAATTGATTCAGATAGCCCATGGGGTGATTCATTAAAAATAGTTAACTTTACATCAAGAGAAGATGTAACAGTTACAAATAAAGAAAAAGATGGAAGCGTAAAAATTAACTATAATGTAAGTAATGGTGAAACAATTAATTATAATGTTAAAACAACAATAACAGATTTAAATGAAAATGTTGGTGCGGATGATGTTTGGTATATAAATAGTTTAAAAATATATGTAACTATTCCAAATGGTCTTACATATGTACCAGATAAAAAGTTAGGTGAACCAACTGTTGTAAGTGATAATAATAATACTTATTTAACATATGTACTTCCATATACAAAACCAAATATGGAAATACCTGAAATTAATTTTAAAGCAACATTATCTCCTACATTAGTAGGAACTGGTATTCCATTAACAGTTACTAGTACTGTTGAAGCTATTAATATAAATGGTGAAAAAGATACAAGTTATTTTAATTACTTAACAGGAAGCTTTACAATATATGCAAATGGTGAAAATAAAGTAATATTAACGCAAAAACATGATAATAATGGTTCTAAAGTAGAAAAAAATAGTGAATTTGGTTATGTATTAAATATGTATAATAATACAACTGGTGATATTAATGATTATGCTATTTTAGATAAATTCCCAAGTAACGGAGATAAAAATGGTTCTAAATTTAATGGAACATATAAAGTAAAATTAGAAATGCCAAGTTCTCTTGGAACTGCAAAAATATATTGTTCTACTCAAGCATCAAATTTAATTGAAGAAGAAGTAAACAATAAAAATAATGAATTCGAAGAATGTAATATTGCAAATGAATTTATGGATGTAACTGCAATTAAAATTACTGATATTAACTTAAAACAAGGTTCATATTCAGATGATATAAAAGTTATAATAAAACCTGAAAATAATAGTTATTCAGATAAATATATCAATTCATTTGTAGGATATAACTCATCACTAGGAAATGTATCTTCAAACAAACTTGAAACAAGTGTAATAAGTAGATCTATATCAGGTAGAGTATTTATGGATAATAATGAAAATGGTATAGAAGATAGTTCAGATACTTATTATAAAGATATGAGTATTACTTTATATAAAGTAGATCAAGATGAAAATTTATCAAAAGTTGATACTACTTTAACAGATGAAAATGGTAAATATGTATTCAAAGATCTTGAAAAAGGTAATTATAAAATAAGAGCAGATTATGATAGTTCAGCATATGATTTAACATTAAGATATGCAACAGAAGATAAAACAAAGGATTCAGATGGTTATAAAGTTGGCGATAATATTATTGAAATCGGAATTGATAGAAATAATATGGGATATCCAGGAATAAGATTAGATCAAAAAACTGAAGAAGTATCAGATTTAAATATAGGTTTAATTCCAATAAAATCTTTTGGATTTGAAATTAAAAAATATATAACAAAAGTAGATTTAAATAATAACGGAGTATTTAATTCTTATACATATGATAATCAAACAAAAGTTATGTTAAGTGTAAGAAATAGTTTATATGCATCCGCAAGAGTATATTATGGAATTGAAATAACAAATAATTCAACTTCTGCTGGTTATGTAAAATTAATTAGTGAAGATATACCACAAAATACTGTATTTAACGCAGATGATTCAATTAATAAAGATTGGTTCTATTCAGATGGTACACTAAAAAGTGTAGCACTTGAAAATGATTTAATTTCACCAGGTGAAAAGAGATATTTAACTATAGTATTAGATGTACCAGCAAGTGAATATGGTAGATCATATATAAATACTGTGTCCTTATTAGAAGTAGAAAAATATGAACCAACTCAAGAGGCAGAAGATACAAATGCTGATTCTAATTCATATAAAGTTGGTGAAGCAGTTAGATATGCAGGTATTGATTTCCATGTTATAAATACTGAAGATAAAGATGGAGAACAAATATTAACTTTACTTGCAGATTCAGGAACTATAAGTACTAAAATGGGTCATACAAGTTCAGCAAATGATATATATAAGTGGAGTAATTCAAAAATAAATAAATATATCAATGGTGATTTTGTAAATCAAAATAGTTTGAATTTACCAATATTAGTAGATAATAGTGTTTGTGATGATGCATCAGGATTACAAGCAGCATCATATGGTGGAACACTTGCTAGTGAAGGTAAATGTATGTCTAATAAGTATGGTTCATATAAAGTAAGATTATTAACAGAAACTGAATATAACAAATTAAAAGCTAATAATAGTTCTGATTTATCTTGGTTATATGGTTCAAATGATTTCTGGCTAATGAATTCTGTATTTATGACACAAGAAAAAGATGTATATGGTAATATAATTGATACAACAAATGTAAAAAATCTAGCTAAATATGTAAGTAAATCATCTACATCAATTCAAAATGGATATAATAGTTCTAAAAATAAATGGGTTACTGCAAATACTGCAAAAGAAGTAAGACCTGTAATAACAATTTCAAATAAAAATATTATTCCAGAATAATATAAAAATGCACAAAAAAAGTGCATTTTTTTAATAAAAAAAAATAATAACTACTGACAAAAAAGAATATATAAGATATAATTAAGTATAGTAGGAAAGACTAGAAGGAGTAGGATGAAAATGAAGAAATACTTAGGTAAAATAAAGTATGTAATATTAACAACATTAATAGTCCTATTCTTGTTTACTACAGTAGCGTATTCAGGAC
>JABLTL010009856.1_pt1 | contig 15635 bp, 14 predicted proteins | sample 7160151 | NCBI WGS metagenome assembly JABLTL01 (sample SAMN14651223, study PRJNA627086) | human gut metagenome | isolation source: feces | host: Homo sapiens
CAGATAGTGATAGAACTAGAAGACAATTTGAAGTATATTATTCAAATTTAATTTTAGGTGAAGAATATCCCAAAGGTAATTTTGTTAACTTATTAAAGCAACGAAAACGTTGGGCTAGGGGAATGGCTCAATCTATACAAAATAGTAAAAAAATAAATATGACTAAATTTGTAATATTACATGCTTTTATGTATCATTTACTTTGGATTGTTTTTTATTTACTATTGATATTAATTGGAATTTATAGTTTACCTATTGCATCTATAATATTTTTATTGATATGTATTATGTTGTCGGAATTTCATATAAAAGATGCATTATGGTCATTTATTTATATGATAACTTTTCCTATAATACATTCAATATGGTTAATAAATTTTATAAAATATTGTATTTATGAAAAAAATCTTTTTAATTTTTATTAAGCAAGTAATTAACTATATAATTAATTACTTGCCTTTGCTATTTATTTTATTCTAAATTTTTCCTTTTTTATATTTTTATGATTAATGTTTAAATTCTCTTTTTCTCTCTGTTCGATTAGTTTTTGTTCTTTCTCTCCCCTTTCAGTATTATTAATAATTTTTCTACAGGTTTGAATTTCTTTTGATATTTTACTAATTCCAAAGGTAATATTTTCAATTTTAGTTTTTATCTTTTCTTTATCAATATCTTCAGCTTTTGTATATTTCTTTAATAATTGTTTTTTGTTTTCTTTTAAATTATTCATATTTTCAGTAAGTTCATTTTTTATTTTAGTAACATCATTTATATTCTGAATTTCATATTTCCCAATAAATCTAATTTCATCAGATGTTTTTTCCATTTTATCAATAGCTTTATAATATTCTGCACTTCTTCCTTCGTAATGTACTTTAGCAGGTAACTTTCCAAATAGATATAAATAATGCACATATAACCTATAAAAATGTGATTTTTTTAATAACTCTGAATCTATTTTCACACCATCATAAATTCTAACTTTATATTTCTTTTCTTGTTTTATTTCTGTAGTATAATGATATATTCTAGCTTTAATATTTTCAACAGAATATTCATCACCAAAAGCTCTTGCTAATCTTATATTTCTATTATAATAAGGCGTTGATATAGATGATCCACCTTTTTTTATATAATAGCCTTGACTATTTAAAATATTTATAAAGTCCTGATATTTTCCTGATTTGCTAATTGCCTCATCAATATCACTTTTTATAAGTTCCATTTTGCCAGAGCTTCGATTATAGTTTGCAATTTTTTTTGAGTAATTTCTTTTTCTTTATTCGCTTTATAAGTGTTTAAAATTGATAACCCATATTTCATACATATCTCACCATTGGTCTCTTTTAGAAATGCTATTTCTAAATTTGAGTTGTGATATTTCGAGCCATCTACAAATGAAACAGAATTTATAATTATGTGATTATGGACATTTTGCTTATTTATATGAGTACAAATAACAACTTGATATTTATCTCCCCATAGTTCTTCAGCAAGTTCTTTTCCAATTTGATTCGCTTTTTCAGGAGGTACTTCATATCCTTTAAATGATTGTATTATATGATAACCTAATGTTTTGCCTTCTTTATGAAAGAATTTTTTTGTAAGTGCCATTTCTTCATAGCTAGTCGCCACATTACAATTAATACCTGATACTAAAATTCCATGTTCTGTTTTTTCTCCATTTTTACCATAATTGATAACTGCTTGTAAATTACTTTTAATTGTCTTTATTTTTATTACCGCCATTAAAATCACCTCCTATTCTCTTGAATATATTTTCTTTTGGAACTCTAAAATAAATTTATTAATAGTATTTCTTAAATAATCAAGTTCATCTACCCTAGCATATCCTCTTATATTAACTCTCATTGCTATTTGATTTATATTATTGGCTATGCCAGAAATTTGTTTTGTAAATTCTCTTATTTCTTCTATAGGTCGTTCTTTTATTTTATAACCTTTAATACAGCTTCTTAAAAATTCAGATTCATTCAATCCTGCTTTTTTAGATTTTATTTTTAATAAATTTTCTTCTTCTTGGTTTATCCAAAATTGTTTTTTGATTGTTCTTTCTCTCATAATTTAATTTGCTCCTTTCAAAACTTTTTATGGGGTTTTGGGAAAGAATTTCCCCATCAATTCATTTTTTGAAAAAAATGATAGACTGTATTTATACGGGAGTATAAATGCGTCGCTTGCTTTAAATAGTTCATTTGCTGATATGTGCCAATTTCTAATCCAATTTTTAAAAAAATTGGTACAAAAAAGAAGAAATCTCATTTGAAATTTCTTCTAAAAAAGTACTTTTATTGTTACTAAATGTGATTTATTTTTCTTTGATAACACCTGTATCTTTTAAGTAAAAATACATCTCTTTACCACCTAAAAGAAATATTTTCTTTTCTTCAAAATCACAAATTTCCATATAAATTTTAACCAGTTTTTGTAACATTTTACATTCTGTTTCATTTAATATCAGTTCTCTATCTTCTAATATAAATTGTAAATTTGGATATTTATTCATAATATCATTAAATTTTTCTCTCAAATTTTTATATTCTTCATTTCTTTTTATTAAATCAGTTTTTCTTTCTTCAATAGCCTCATTTAAATACATTTCATATTTTGTTACTTTCTATTTGCTTGTTAGATACACTTATATATATAATACTACATGAAGTAGTTTCAAATAGTCTTATTATAAAAAAATGCCAGATATGTGGCAAATACTTTATACCTAACAAGTCTAATGAAATTTATTGTGAATTTTTAAATGAAGAAAATAATACAATTTGCAGAAATGTTGGAGCTTTTCAAGTGTATAAACAAAATTTAGAAAATACACCTGCTTTATTAGAATATAGAAGAATTTACAATAGAAAGAGTAATGAAGTTTCAAGAGATAAAGAAAATGTAAAATTAAAAGAAGATTTTAAAGAGTGGAGAAAAGGAGCTCAAGAAGATTAGAAAATAATAAAGTTAGATAAACTAATAATTCATAATCCCGAAAAATTTTCTACGTATTTTATTGAAAGCAATCCATAAACTACCAATAAATTAACATTTTTTGACAAACAGCTTGAATTTTACATAATATTATTATACAATATAAACTGTAATTTGGGCTAAAAGCTTGATTATATGGTAGGATAAAGCAGTTCGAAAAATGTATGAGAAAAATTTAATTCATACACAATTATGAAAGGAGAACAACTATGAGTAGCAGCAACCCTAACCAAGAAGTCCGTGTGGTAGCGGAAAATCGGAGTGGAATTGTAACACATCCGAGAGAAATAATGGACTTAAAAGAATTGTTCGTTATTTTGACTTACCACTGCAATGGAAATTGCGAGTATTGTATTGAAAGAAATGTTCATCAGAAAGGAATGATTAGCGACGAAAACTTCGAAAAAGCAATTGCTTTCGCTAAAGAAAAAGGGTTAACAACCATTTTCTTGCACGGAGGAGAGCCGTCTGTTCATCCCAATATCGTTAGCTATGCAAAAAAATCTAAAGATGCAGGATTTTTGGTAAAGATGTTTACAAATGGTATTGCCATTGATAGAATTAGGCAGTTGGATGGTATCCTTGACGAGATTATTTTCTCGTATAGAGGCGACTATTCCTTGCATAATCAGAGTGAATGGAAAACGCCGTTGTCCCTGCAGGTACTTGTAACTCAAGATGAGTTTCCGACATTAGAAGATTTGAGAACTTTTATTGTTGAAAAAAGAGCTACAGGAATGAAACTTAGAATTCATACTTTAAATCCGGTGAATCAGTATTCGTATGACCATCAGTATGTCTCATATCTCGAAGATATGTTTATGGAACTTCCTGATGATGAGGTTTATTGTGCAAGCAATAAGGTCATGTTAGCATTTGAAGGTGTTGGAATTCGTTTGACGAATAAGTCTCTGAATCCTTCTCATCTCAAATACAGCATGACACCGTCTGGTGAAATTCAGACCAATTTCAAGAGACATTTCAATGAAATTGTAAAGAATGAAACGATGGAAGCTCTGTTGCAAAAATCTCAGGAAAAGTTAATGAGACTGAGAGCGGACAAGAGCCCTGTCCCGCTGGACAAAGTATTAGGTTTTTATTGATAACTTAATACTTAAGTGAAATGATGAAAGGATGATGTAACAAAAATGAGAAAGAAATTTACAAGCAAAACATATTTGCGTGGCGTTTCTGATTGGGACTTTGTTATGCAAAAGCAAAAATCAGAAAATTATTATCTAAGCATGAAAAGAATAAACGAAATCGATCAACCTTTTATTGTTAATATCTCAGGACAAAGTGTTGTATATATTGACAATGGGTACTATATAGTAGAGTTTACCCCATTGGAACAGTTTTACAATGCAAGAGTGTTTCTTGATAGAAACGCAGAGGTGTTAGGATATTATTTTGATATAAGTCGTGGAAATGGTGTTGAGGAAAATATACCATATTACGATGACTTGTATTTAGATATTATTCACTGTCCAGCAGATAATGGTTTTACAGTAATTGATGATGAAGACGAATTGTTGGAAGCATTAAATACTGGAAAAATAACAAGGGAAGAATTCGATTTGGCAAACGAGGTTTGTTCTAGACTGTTTGAAGAAATTCTGGCAAATAAAAACATATTTGTTAATATGGATAAGAAAGAATTGATTCAAAGATGGTTTAAATAAAAATCCCGTTGCTCCTTACAAACATGCTTTAAAAAATCAAAGTGAATACCGAGATGAGACTATTGGCAATATTTGTCAGTAGTCTTTTATATTGAATAAATTAAGTATAAATGTTAAGTTCGTGTCATTGACTTTTTTCTTTTTTTTTTTGTGTATTATTTTAGAAAATATAAAAGAAAAAGAGGAAAATTCAATGATTGATTTACATATACATACATTGTAAGATGGAGACAAAACAGTAGAAGAAATACTAAAAATGTGTGAAGAAAAACATATAGAATATATTTCATTAACAGACCATGATACATGTAAACAATATCAAGATGAAATACTAAAAAACAATACAATATTTAGTGGTAAAATTATAAAAGGCTCAGAATTACATGCAATGTTTCAAAACGAGAATATTGAAATACTAGCTTACAATATAAAACCTGATATAATAAATGAATGGTGTGAAAAATATTATTCAGATGAGATATTGAAGAAACAACAAGATATACTATATCGAAGATTATTAGAGATATGTGATAAAAATGGACTTGTATATGATGAAAAAAGAATAAAAAAACCAACAAAAGTATATTAATATGTAGAAAATCCAATTTATGAAGAAATAATTAAATATCCTGAAAATCGTACAATATTAGTAGAGTTTGCAGAATCATTTAATATATTTTTTAGAAAAGGATTATCGAATCCAGAAAGTAATTATTTTATGAATTATGCAGGATTTAGACCACAATACAAAGAAGTAATTGATATTATTCATAAAGCAGGAGGAAAAGCATTTTTGGCACATCCGTTTGAATATAGGTTTCAAAACATTATTAAGTTTATTGAAGACTTAAGAAAAGAAGCAGAGTTAGATGGAATAGAATGTTATCATCCGTCATCTGTAAATGACAATAAAAAAGAGATTTTAGTAGAATATGCTAGAAGAAACGGATTATTTATTAGTGGTGGAAGTGATTATCATGGTAAAATAAAACCTGATATAGAGATTGGTATAGGTAGAGGAAATTTAAATATAACAAAAGAAATAATAGAAGAGTGGTTATAAACATATTTGTAATAATAAATAACACCTCATTAATAAACTCAATTACGTCCCAAAAATTACTAAATAATTATACAATTTTTTAAATATGAAATGGCAAAAAGCGATAATGAATAATAATTCTATTATCGCTTTTCATAGTTATTTTATAATTCCTATATTTTTAAAGTAATAATATGCTTCTCTAGCTCCCAAAAAGAATATTTCTCTTTCTTCGAAATCACACATTTGCATATATAAAGAATTTAATTTCTGTAACATTTTACATTCTTCTTTGTTTAATTCTAATGTTTCTTCATCTTCTAAAATCAGTTGTAAGTTTGGGTAATTATTCATTATTTTGTGAAATTGCTCATATAAATTTTTATATTCTAAATTATTTCTTTTTAATTTTATTCTTGAACTATCTATTAATTCATATAATTCTATTGAATCTATATCATATAATTTTAATTCTTTATTTTCCATTATTATCAAATCCTTTCTAATATTCAATATCAAAATCATCATCTTTCTTCTTAAATTGCTTTATATCGAGTTGTTCCTCAAAATTAAATAGTATATGTTTCTTTCTCAAAATCTCGTATAAGTTCATCCTCAGATGGATATGAAAATTTACGACAAAGCCATTTGATAAATTTTTTTAAAGTTGCTTTAAATTTATCTATTGTCTTATTTAAGTACTTATTTTCTTGCTTTAATTTGTTAATTTCTTTTTTATATTGATTTTCAATATCATAAGCTTTACTTTTAAATTTCAATTCTAGTTCTTTTTCTTTATGTTCCAGTTCTTCTTTCAATAAACTATTCGATAGCCTTAAATTTACGTTTTTCTCAGTCATATTTATATAATTTTCTTTGAAATTTTCTGCAAAATCTACTGTATTTACTTGTTTTGATAATTCTTTATTTAAAGCTAAATTTTCTTTGTGAAGTTTTAAAATTAATTCATCTTTTGGCTTTATGATTTTTTCAAATATCTTTTCATCTCTATTAAGCATTACTTTTTTTATATCGTTTATCTGGGGAGTCTCTGGTAATTCTAAAGTTATATTTTCTAATACCTTTTTAGTATTTTTAAAATTAGTTATTTGCTTGTAATTTTGTATGGTTTCGTTTTTTCTTTTTGTTTCTTCAGCAGGTAATCCTCTTTGCAAGTCAAATCCTTTGCTTGTTATATATTCGTAAAAGGCATTTTGTAAATTTCTATAACTATCCCTGCCTTTCCAAAAGTCTCTACAACATACTTTATCAATTTCCTTTCCATTTTTATCTTTTGTATGAATTACTGGAATGTAAATCAAATGCATGTATGGAGTTGTTTCATCAAAATGAACTACTGCTGATACTATATTTTTCTCTCCAAGATTTTTGTAATTACAAATAAAATTGTAACTTTCTTCAAAATATCTTTTTGTTTCTTCCATTCCTATTGTATCAAAAAATTCTTTATCTGATATAAATACCATTTCACACATTATTATGCTATTACTTCTAATTTTTCCTTGTAAATTATATTTTTCTTTCATTTTATCAAATGCTTTTGTGTAACTTAATTCATTTTTCTTAAAGTAATAATTCAAGTGTGATTTACTAATATCTATTTCCTTATTTGAATGATTTTTTGCTTTTCTATCATTATGAACACATATTCCGATTAGCTTGGCTCCTTGTTAATTTCTCATTCCTTACTATAGCATAACTCATTGCTCCGAAGTCCTTTCTTGCTCGAAACAAATTTATTTGTCTAACACACTAGACAAGTTTTTCAAACTTATCCGTGTGCTCTGCGAGGCTTTCCTAAAAATGCTTTAACATTTTTAGGCTATAAATTATAATGAACTTGTCATTATAATTTATAGTGAAATTGCCCATATAAAGTAGAGCTGGCAATTTCATATCATAGCTATGCTTACGTAGTTACAGCTTCGTTATCATAAGCAAAGTTAGTATAGAGAAAATCAAGCGAGCCATCTTCATAGTCCCTTCCTTTATAAGAAACTTTATTTTCTTTTCTCTTTGGAATAAAAATATTTGTATTTCCTAAATTATTATATAAACAAATCATCAAATAATTTTTAGCATTTTGTATATTATGTATATTCTTCAATATATCTAATAATTGAATTAAATTTTCTTTTACTATAAGTTTTAATTTATCTAATATTTTATAGTGATTAACTGTTACACTTCCTACTTTTAAGGTATCTTTATAATACAAGCTATTAATAACATCTTCTAAAATAGTTTTTTCTTCTTGTGAAAAGTCCTACATCATTTAATTGTTTAAAGGCTTTTGTAGCAGTCTTATCAGACAAATTTAATTTTTCTTGTACTTCTTCTCTTGTAAAAATTAGATATATATTTCTTTCATCATCTATCCAATGATTTTTTTGAGATAGTGATAATCTATCTAGTAAAAAAGCATATAATATTTTACTATCCGAATTTAGTTTATCTTTATATAAAGAACTTACAAATAGTTCTTGTGGTATTTTATAATATGAATTTTCTAAATATTCATTATTTTTATAAGGTTTAAATTCCATAAAAAAAGTTCTCCTTTCTAATTTCTGAAGAACTTTAAAACTACTTGATATTTTTCCTTGAAACTTTCTTGAAACATTATAAAAATTTTCTTGAAACTTTTTCTTGAAGAAAATAAGCAAATTTTATAGAATTTTTCTGAACTCAAAAAAATTATGCTATTCTTCATTTTTATTGAAAAATAGCATAATTCATAATTTTTGAATTTTTATAAATTCTCTTAAATTCCCTTGAAAAAGGGCAAAATATGGTCGAGGTGACAGGGATCGAACCTGCGACCTCATGGTCCCAAACCACGCGCGCTACCAACTGCGCTACACCTCGATGAATTTCAATGACTTATATAATATATCATATCACAATTAATTTTTCAAGTATTTTTTAAAATATTTTTCAAAAAATTTATTTTAAGTCTTGAATATTTATAAAAAAGCAGTTATAATATGTAAAGTACTTTTATGCAACTGTAGCTTAGTTGGATAGAGCGTTCGGCTACGAACCGGAAGGTCGGGGGTTCGAATCCCTCCAGTTGCACCAATGTACCTTAAAAGAATGGAGAAAAACACTTCATTCTTTTATTTTGTTTAATTATTTATTTTCAAATTTTCAATATCTTTTATGCTTGGAGAATATATGGATTTTCCACTATAATCAAATCTTGAACCATGACAAGGACAATCCCATGTTTTATCGCTACTATTCCAAATTACTTCACACCCCAAATGTGAACATATCGGATTTACAGCATGTAAATTTCCCTTTTCATCTTTGTATATTCCAACTTTTTTTCCTTCTATTTCTACTATTTTTCCTTCTTCTTTATTTATATCATTAATTTTATTATATGGTATTGTCATCTTTTTTAAAATTAAAGAACTTGCTGTCTCTTTTAATATATTTTCTACTTCTTTAATATTTTTTATTGGCTCCATTCGCGTTGCTTTAAATAAATTTTCATATTTATTATCTTTTTTTAAAATTTTGTCTTTTATAATATTAGCTGCTATATTAGATGTAGTTATTCCCCATTTATTGTATCCTGTTGCTACATATACATTAGGCATAAATTTTGAAAATTCACCAATATATGGTATTTTATCCAAAGTAATACAATCTTCTGTACTCCATCTATACGTAATTTTGCAATCAGGATATACACTTTTGGCAATTTTTTCTAATTCTTTATAATTATCACCATTATTACTTTCACCTGTTTTATGATCATTTCCTACTATTACTATCATTTTATTTTTTTTATTCACATCTATTGTTCTAATAGATATTTTAGGATTATCACTACTTATATATATACCTTCTGGTATGTCATTATTAGTTTCTAAAGCAATTGCATACGACATCGACTGATACATTTTTAAAAAGTAAAAACCTGGAGAATTAAATATTGGATAATGTGTAGCAATTATTACATTTTGACATTCCACTATTCCATCTTCAAAAAACACTAAATATTTATCGTTTTCCTTTTTTAAATCATATACTTTTGTTTTTTCAAAAATTTTCCCATTATTATTTTCTATACAATTTGCTAAACCAATTAAATATTTCATTATATTAAATTGAGCCTGATTTTTAAATTTAATTGCTGCTAAAGCTTTAAATGGCAATTCATTTTTGCTTATAAATTCACTATCAAATCCAATAGTTTTTAATGCTTCTATTTCTTCTTTTATTTTTTCAATTTTCTCTTCCTTTTTAGTATATACATATGAATCTTGATTTTTAAAATCACATTCTATATTTTCTTTTAATATAATTTCTTTTATATTTTTTATTGCTTCTTCATTCGCCATTAAATATTTTTTTGCAAATTCTATTCCTTTTGACTCTATTAAATATTTATAAAACAGACCATGTTGACTGGTTATTTTCCCGGTTGTATTTCCTGTAGTTTTTTCTCCAATTTTATCTTTTTCTAATATTATAACATTCATTTTTTCTTTTGCTAATTCATATCCCGCGCTTAATCCTGTTATCCCACCTCCTATTATGCATATATCTGTTTTTATATTATTATTTAATCTTTTATATTCTTTTTTTATATTTTTTACCGATTCTATCCAATATGAAGACATATTTTTTCCTCCTATTTTTTACTTAATTTTATTTTTATTGTTAAATTTTTTCTATTTCTTAAAACATCCAAAATAACTTCATCTCCTGGTTTTTTTGTATATATATATTCTCGTAAATCACACATATTTATTAAATCGTTTCCGTCAATTTTAGTAATTATATCCCCTACTTTTAATTCTGTTTTTTTAGCAGGTGAATCTTCTGATATTTGCTCAACATATATTCCATTTTGAAACTCTATATTTGGTGTAATATACGAAACAATATTTTTATCATATGCAAAAATTCCTATACTTGCTTCTTCAAACTTACCTTCTTTAATAAATTTTTCTACTATATTTTTCACGCAATTTATTGGAACCGCAAATCCAATTCCTTCTGCTGTTGTTATTTTAACAGTATTAATTCCTATTACTTCTCCATTTACATTAATTAATGGTCCTCCACTATTTCCTGGATTTATTGTTGCATCTGTTTGAATTAAATTACTCATATAGTTAACTTTTTCATTTTCTTCTATTTTTATCGTTCTATTTAGAGCACTAATTATTCCTCCTGTTACTGTTCTTTGAAATTCATATCCAATAGGATTCCCTATCGCATAAACATTTTGTCCAATTTGTAATTGTTTTGAATCTCCCAATTTTGCATATGTTAATCCTTTCATTGATATTTTTAAAATAGCCAAATCCAGATCAGAATCAGACCAAACGACATCTGCAGTATATGTTGTTCCATTTTCTAGCGTCACATAACATTTATTATATTTTTCCCCTGAAACATGCTCATTTGTTAATATATAACCATTTTCTGAAACAATTATTCCACTCCCTAAACCAAGTTTTTTTACTCCATCTTCTAAAAACACAGTACTTCCTTTATCTTTTATTTTTGAAATTCCAACTATTGTAGAATTAATTTTTTCTAATGTATCAGATATTGATTCCTCACTTGTTTTTTTTTCATATTTTTCTTCTACAATTTCATTTTCATATGTATTAACATCAATGTTTGCATATATTTTATATATACTTATAAATAAAAATATAAAAAATAATATAAATATTAAATTTCTAATTATTTTCTTTATACCTTTATTTCTTAACATATATTCTCCTCCAATATTTAATTTTTATATTATAAATTTACCCAGTACACATTTTTTTAATCATTTTTATATTGATTTTTTTTTTTGTTAATATATAATGTATAAAAAACTTATAGGTGGTAATTATGTTTAATCAAAGCTTGTTCGAATTAACCAATCCACAAAAATCAATTTGGTCTTTAGAACAATTTTATAAAAATACTTCTGTAAATAATATAGGAGGAACACTAATAATAAAAGAAAAAATAGACTTTGATTTTCTTGAAAAATCAATAAATTTATTTATTAAAGGAAATGATAGTTTTAATATACAGTTACAATTTGATAAAGATAATTCAATTAAACAATTTTTTTCAGACTACACTTATCATAAAATAGATTTAATTAACTTAAATTCATATGATGATTTATTAATAAAAGAAAAAGAATTAGTTGATAATTCATTTTCTTTATTAAATGCTCCCTTATTTAGATTCACAATGTTTAAATTTCCAGATAACTCTGGTGGAATTATCATGATAATACACCATTTAATTTCCGATGCTTTTTCTTGCAATTTTGCTGCTAATAAAATTGCTTATATCTATAATTCATTTTTAAATAAAAAAAATATTTTTCCGCACTTTGAATCTTATAAAGAATATATTAATTTCGAAAACAACTATATTTCTACAACTAAATATCTAAAAGATAAAAATTATTGGAATGAACAATTCTCTACAATTCCAGAAGTAATATCTCTATCCACAATTTCTAGTAAAACTGTGGATAATTATAAAAATATTAATTCACATAGAGAAACTTTTGTCGTTGAAAAAAAACTACTAGATAAAATAAATAATTTTTGCATTTTAAAAAAGATTACTAAATTTAATTTTTTTATGGCAATTTATTCATTATATATTGGAAAAGTTACTGATACTAATGATTTTGTTATTGGAACTCCTATTCTTAATAGGACAAATTTTAAAGAAAAAAATACTTCTGGTATGTTTATTAATACAATACCATTTAGATTCAATCTTCCGTCAAATATTACTTTCGATGAATATTTAAGTAATATTTATACTCAAACAATGAATATTTTGCGCCATCAAAGATATTCATATCAATATATCTTAGATGAATTAAACTCTAAAGGATTAAACGTCCCTAAATTATATAATATTTTACTATCTTATCAAATTGGTCACTCTACTCAATCAGAAACAGATTTTGATTATTCTGTTAATTGGACTCATAGTTCGACAAATTCTGATGAATTAGATATACATATTTTTGAATATGATGATTCAAAAAATTGCTTAAAAATTGCTTATGATTATCAAATTCAAAAATTTTTTAAAAAAGATATTTATAATTTACATAGTAGAATTTTAAATATTATAAATCAGATATTATATTGTTCAAAAGTTCAACTATCTGATATTGAATTAATTACTCCTAATGAAAAATTATTTATTTTAAATAATTATAACTCAAACCATGAAAAAATTATTACAGATACTGTTGTTGATATGTTTGAAAGACAAGTAGAGCTTACTCCTTATAATATAGCAATATCTAAAAACGGTTATAGTATTAATTATACAAATTTAAATAATATGATTAATTATACTTCAGAATATTTAAAGAACATTGGTATATCCGATGGAGATAAAATTTGTTTATTTTATAACAACTCTATAGAACTTATTATAAATATATTTGCATTGTTAAAATTGTCAGCATGTTATATTCCAATAGACATATCTTATCCAAACGACAGAATTAATTATATTTTAGAAAATAGTAATTCTAAATTTATTTTAACAAATTCTAACAATTATCAAAAAATATCAAATTTTTCTGATAAAATAATAATTATTAATTTAGAAGATATTTTAAAAAACTGTAAAAATACAATATTTCCTAATTTAAAAAATAAAATAAATTTAAAAACTTTGGCTTATATAATATATACATCTGGCTCAACAGGAAATCCTAAAGGAGTTGAAATTTGTCATGAAAGTCTATCAAATTATATAAACTGGTGCAAAGATATATATGTAAAAAATGATATTTCTAATTTTCCGCTTTATTCATCTATAGCCTTTGATTTAACTGTCACATCAGTTTATACACCTCTTACAACTGGTAATACATTATATATATATGAAGATTCAAATCCACAATTACTTTTAAAGAAAATTATAGATGATAAAAAAGTTCAAATATTAAAACTTACGCCAGCACACTTATCCTTATTACAAGATATTATTTCAAACTCAACAATTACAAAATTAATTGTTGGAGGTGATATATTATCAACAGAAATATGCAAAAAAACGACTCAAATATTTAATAATAAAGTTCAAATATTTAACGAATATGGTCCAACAGAAGCAACTGTAGGATGTATGACTTATACATATTCCAATACAGATGACTATAATTATTCTTCTGTTCCAATTGGTATTCCAGCAACAAATACAAAAATTTATTTATTAAATAAAGATTTAAATCTAATTCCTTTTGGTTATCCAGGTCAAATATTTATTGGTGGAAAATGTTTATCTATTGGATATTTAAATTTGGATAATATAACAAAGGAAAGATTCATAAACTCTCCTTTTTACAATAATGAAATTATTTATTCTACTGGAGATATTGCAAAACTATTTAATAATGGAATTATGGAATATATAGGAAGAAAAGATTTTCAAGTTAAAATTAATGGCTTTAGAATTGAAATTGGTGAAATTCAGTCAAAAATAATGTTATATTCAAATATTCAAAACTGTTATGTAACTGTTATAAATATTAATAATACAAAATTGTTGTGTGCATATTTTGTTGCATCAGAATTAATTGATATAAACGATTTAAAAAATTTTATTATGACTTCATTACCAAAATATATGATTCCTAGTTATTTTATACAATTAGAATCAATTCCTTTAACTGTTAATGGAAAAATAAATAAATCATTATTACCACTTCCTAATATTGATACAAATATAGAATATGTAGCTCCAGCAACTGAATTAGAACAATTATTATCTAATATTTTTATTAAACTATTAAAAACAGAAAAAATAAGTGTAACTCAAAACATTTTTGATTATTTAATAGATTCTCTTACAATTATAAAAATACAAACCAAACTATATGCTTTAGGAATATCTATAGATACACAAGTTTTTTACAATTACCCTACAATTAGAGATATTGCCAATTATATTACACATAAATTAAACAATACTATAAATAATTTAAAAGACATAGAGAATATAAATATTTCAGATATTATATTTCCTATTAATAAAATTAACACTACATATAACAATATATTGTTCTTTCGGTACAACAGGTTTTTTAGGAATACACATTCTTCATGAATTGTTAAATACTACCAATGCTCATATTTATTGTATTATTCGTGAAAAAGATAATATAAATTCTATAGAAAGATTTAAAGAAAAATATAATTTTTATTATGATGATCTAAATCTATTTATTGATAGAATAACTCCAATTACTGGTGATCTTTGTTCTGAAAAATTTGATTTATTAGAACAAACTTATTCAGAATTATCTGATATTATAGATTGTGTATTTTCCTCTGCAGCGATTGTAAAACATTTCGGCGATCCAGAACTATTTTACAAAACCAATGTTTTAGGAACACAAAAAATTGTAGATTTTTGTGTAAAAAATAATTTACCACTTCATTATATATCAACACTTTCAATATCTGGTTACGGTTTAACTAAAACACCAAATTATAACTTTACAGAAAATGATTTTTACATCCATCAAGATTATAATAATAATGTATATGTAAAAACTAAATTTCAAGCAGAAGCTATTATATTAAACGCATGTAAAGAAAACCACCTAATTGCTTCTATTTATAGAATAGGAAATATTACCAACAGATATTCTGATGGTCTTTTCCAAGAAAATGCCTCCGAAAATGCCTTTTTAAATAGAATATCTTCAATAATAAATTTAAAATGTATTCCAAAAGAATTGTTAAATTTAGAAATAGAATTTACTCCTGTTGATTATTGTGCTAAATTTATTGTTCACCTTAGTAAAAATATGTATAACAATTTAAATATTTATCATTTATTTAATAATAATTTAATAA
>JABLTL010035463.1_pt1 | contig 15610 bp, 1 predicted proteins | sample 7160151 | NCBI WGS metagenome assembly JABLTL01 (sample SAMN14651223, study PRJNA627086) | human gut metagenome | isolation source: feces | host: Homo sapiens
AGAACATCCAGCTCGGAATCATAAGCATCGCCTGCCAGCTTGGACGTCGTGTTCTTGCCTTCGTTGATGGTCATGCCGGTGTTGATACCGTTGTCCTTGCCAACCGTTACCACGAACACACCCGTGTTCTCCGGCCAGATCGCGGACATGAACTTGCTGCCATTCAGCGCACCGTAAGCCTGATCGTAAGTCATTGCATCATAAGTAACAAGTACAATCGCTATACCTTCGCTGTTCGCTGTCAGCGTATAGCTGTGCTTGGAGGAATTGTTATCCGTCAGCTCCTGTACGGATATAACATCGTTGCCTTCCACATTCAGTACAGTTACATGGAAATCAGGCTCAATTACCTTCGCATTGCTGAAACCTTCGACTGCCAGCCAGTTACGGTAAGGGTACAGGCGGAAGGTCTCACCAGCCTGCAGGCTGAGGTAGCCCTTCTCATTGATGTTCAGGTAAAGATCACCGGTATCGTACTGGTTCTTCGAGAAGTCATCGGATACGGTGTTCTTGTTGGTATCCTGACCAACATACATCATTTCCTTCGTGATCTCAACTGCTACCTGTGCATTTGTGCCGATATCTGCATAGTTACCATAAGTTACAATGTCAGAATCCAGAGAATTCGTGACACGATAGAAGTAAGAATTCGACTGTGCTACCGCAAACTCGTACTGCTCCGTCTCGCCGGACTGTACAGGCGCCGATGCCGGTTCCATGTAGCTATAGATGTAGTAATTATACATCTGGCCGACTTCCAGAACATAGTCGTTCTTACCGTCCTTATCTTCATCTGCATAAGGAATGGTTACAGACAGGCCTGCCTTCAGCGGAATCTGAATATCCAGGTTCGTGCTGAAGGTAACTGTCTTGGCTACAATCGTAGCTGCATACTCCGAATGTGCTGCAGACGGAACAGCATTCGCATAGACAGTATCGCCGTTCAGCACCATTACGCACTTGAACTTCGGCGATGTGGAATCGCCGATCGTGAATACACGCTCTGCGCTGGCCTTGTCGCCGCCGCCAAGAGCACGGAAGTTCTCCAGCGTATAGTCTACGCCAAGTACCCAGTCACTGGGGCTCTTCGTACGGATCGTCAGAGTCTGAATCGTAAATTCATGGTTTTCTTCTGATACCTTGATCTGGATCGTACCGGTTCTAACATCTCCATTAACACCTTCTACCACATAGGTGCCGGGAAGAAGCCTGCTGACATAGGTATAACCACTTGAAGCGGACCCGGTCGGAGTTACATCTGCAAGCAGATCCGTAGTCTTATCGGTATCATCCAGTGCATACAGCTTCGCATTGGGAGAAAGACGATTCATCGTAATCTTTGTCTCAACTGCTGCTTTTACGCTGATCTTTACCGGATTTGCGATTGCATATGTCTTATCATGAGTAACTGCTGTCAGATAATAATCACCGGCCTGTGCAGGAAGCGTAATCTCCGCCTGACCATTCTCACCGGCCTCATTCGTACCAGTAACAACCTCTTCGACCGGAGTCATCGCACCAGTCTCTGCATCTACCCATGCCAGACACAGACCATTCTGAAGAGTTGCTCCGCCCTTCATCTCTTCCGGAGTCTGATAGAGATAGCCCATGGTTGCTGCAATTGCCTTCACGCTTACTGTCACACTCTGTGATGTGTACAGATCGCCTTCCGGAACTTCTACCCAGGTATACAAATCGGTCCATGTACTCTGATCCTGGTAAATATAGAAGTCAATCACATCGCCATCAACAACTGCCTGATTCGTTACGGTCGTGCCATTATAGCCGCCGTACTCAGACTTCGTTCCGTCATTCGGATAACCTTCATTCAGTATAAAGCCGTTGGCAGTAGTTTCTTCACCAAAGAGCTTGCTAAGATATCCGGATGTATTGAAGGCAAGATATTCGGATGCACTCTCTTTGGTAAAAGCTTCCCCGAAGAGATCTTCATGTACCTTTACCAGTGCGTCCAGGGCGGATACTCCATTCTTCACAGAATCCGTATAGCCGTACTGCTCAGCCTCATCGCTGGATACCGTAACCGGCTCCGCAAAGCCATTCAGATATGAGCCGGCCATCTGTGCACGAACCGTTACTAATGCGCTGGTCGCCTCCGGAACAGTTAAATTCGCAAGAGCCGCATCCACTTCCACCTGGGTGGCATCCACCTTCTTCAGGACATCCATAGCTGCCGTATAGCTGTTACCGTACAAGGCCTGATTGGAAGCTTCGTTGATCTCCGCGATCTTCTTGATCAGCGGTCCCTTATCAGCTGCGACAATAATCGGATCACCGTCATAGCCGAAGCCGATATCCGAGCCGTATCCGTATACGCTGAACTGGAAACGTACAACATCGCCGTCAGCCGGAGCTTGGTTGCCCATACCAACATTCGGCATGGTATTGTTTACCGTATACATCCAACCGGAATACTTCGTGTAGTCGAACTCGCCCAGCCAGCCCTGATTTGTTCGGGAAGTAGAAACATCATCATCATCCTTCGCCAGCGCATCCAGAATAATCTGCGGGATTACCGCAGGGCTGTTGTCATTGTCCTGAATCGCAGACAGATAGAAGCCGTAGGCACTGGTCGTACTCTTGTAGCTGAGATTCAGATTCTTCAGAAGCTGCATCATGACATCCGCATAGGTGTCACCTTTCGAAAAGTTCACCTTCACCGGCTCCTGAATATAGCCCTGCCCGATGGTCAGCTTCTCAATCGTGGCATATACGATGCCGTCTGTCTCCGCAGCTTCGTAGACCTCCACTGCTTCCGCATCCTCCGCCGGAGCCTCAGTCACCTCTTCGGCTTCCTCCGGAAGTGCTTCCCCACTGTCCGCACCGGCAGAATCACCGGATGAGACCGTTTCCTGCGTCGTCTCCGGAACACTCGTCTCCGGAAGCGCCGCTCCGTACGCCGGTGACACCAGACCGATGACCATGGCTGCCGTCAGCACAACGGAACACAATCGTTTTTTCATAAAGTAACTCCTTTCCGCAAAGAAAAAGCAAAAACAGGATTAGAATATGGATGTAGATAATAATAGATTCGAAAAAAAGACCCACATGTACACAGGCCGAAATAAAAAACTTCTGCTTCGTTACTTGTGAATCCTATTCCTTCCTCCCAGAAATCCGATCCTTATTCTCCGGCAGGTATTCTGACTTAGCTTCATCCGCAGGAACGTCTTCTCAGCACTTTACCAATGACGTGGTGTTCCTTTGTCCGCATACACAGAAGAGGTGACTGTACCGGATTCACACCGGTTTCCCTCGCCGCGCCTGACCATCAGGCAATCCTCAGTATCTGACTTTGTCTTTTACTTAACTATTATAAACATGCCATTTCTTATTTGTCAATCATTTTCCCATATTCTGTAGAGAATTCCTTCTTTAATAAAGAGGGGCTCTCCGAAGAGAGCCCCTGACTTACTTATTTTACGATTCCATAGGAAGCACAAATCTTGCCGAATTCCGGAGAATTAATGAATCCATCCAGAATCTCATCCGCGCTGCGTCCCTGGTCCAGGAGCTTCACCCAGGCGTTAAGACCCGCCTGATCCGGTTCGCGGTCCAGGTAAGTCTGATAACAGATTGTTACGAACTCACGGTTCGAGAACCCGCGCTTCACGAACTCCGGACTGAAGAAGAATCCCTTCGAGACTTCACCGGCGCCTGCCTCATGACGAACCAGCTGCCCGGTCCATGCGTCAAATCCCACTTTGTCTGCCTTTCGGTTCAGGACATTCTGGTAGAGACGATTTACAAAGCCCTTCACACCCGTGGTAAGATCTGTATATGCTGCTCTTGCTGCCGTAAGTGCACGTTTATTCGGCACCAGAATCTTCTGCACCGGTGTCAGTGCATCGTAAGCCGCTTCTGCCTTCTTAATTGCCGGCAGGCTGTCCGTCGTTACCGTTCCAATCGCAGAGATCTGATCTCCAACTGCCTTCGCCGCCATCTGATCTTCATACAGCTGTCTTGATTTTCTTAATGTATCCGCATTGGATACAAGTGCTTTCTGCTCTTCCGTCAGTGCATTGTAAGCCGCCTCCGCATCTTCAATCGCCGGAAGACTCTTTGTATTAACAGCTCCAATGGCAGAGATCTTGCGCTCTGCTTCATTTGCTTTCTGAAGATTCTCGTAAGCAGTCTTCGCTGCTGCAATCAGATCTGCATTGGATACAAGTGCCTTCTGCTCTTCCGTCAGCGCTTCATAAGCAGCTTCCGCTTTCTCGATTGCAGATTTGCTCGTAAGCGTTACTTTACCAATTGCCGCAATCTGATCTTCCACTGCTTTCGCTGCCGCAAGATCGTTATAACTCTTTCTTGCTGCCGCAAGTACATCTGCATTCGTTACCAGCAGTTTCTGCTCTGCTGTCAGCGCCGCATAGGCAGATTCCGCTGCCTCAATCGCGGACTTGCTTGTAAGCGTCACTTTGCCGATCGCTGCAATCTGATCTTCTACTGCTTTCGCTGCCGCAAGATCGTTATAACTCTTTCTCGCTGCCGCAAGCACATCCGTATTCGTTACCAGCTGCTTCTGATCTGCCGTTAAAGCCTGATAAGCCGCTTCCGCTTCTTCGATCGCGCTCTTGCTCGCCAACGTTACTTCGCCGATTGCCTCAATCTTCTCTTCCACGGCTTTCGCGTTAAACAGATTCCGATAGCTCTTCTTCGCCGTATCCAGTACCGACCAGTTGGGAACCAGCTTTTTCTGAGTGCGGTTCAGTGCCTTCCAGGCAGCGTTCGCTTCGTCAATCGCCGATTTGCTCTCCAGCGTTACTTCGCCGATTGCCTCAATCTTCTCTTCCACAGCCTTTGCTGCTTCGAGATCATTATAGGATGCTCTTGCCGCTGCCAGTACATCCGTATTGCCGACCTGGCTCTTCTGCGCTTCCGTTAATGCATCATAAGCCGCTTCCGCTTCTTCGATCACGCCCTTGCTCGCCAGCGTTACTTCACCGATGGCCGCAATCTTCTCTTCCACGGCCTTCACTGCTTCGAGCTCATCATAGCTCTTTCTCGCTGCTGCCAGCACATCCGCATTCGTTACCAGCTGCTTCTGCGCTTCCGTCAATGCGTCGTAAGCCGCTTCCGCTTCTTCGATCGCGCCCTTGCTCGCCAGCGTTACTTCGCCGATTGCCGCAATCTTCTCTTCCACGGCCTTCACTGCTGCCAGATCATCATCCGTAAGCGTCAGCAGGGAGACTGCGGGAAGTTCACCAAAATAAGCACTCGATACTCTTGTGAATCCGGAAGTATTTGGACCTTCCTCATAAGTAAGATTCCGGTGTGCGCCATACAGACCGCGAATTGTACTGGAAGCTTCTGCACACAGATTACCATTCAGCATGTATGTACTTTCTTCCCAGTCCGACGGAATCGTTACCTTTACCTGACGGGAACTGTCCGAAGAAGCAAAGGTATAGGAATCGGAGGATCCCTTGAAGGTCTTTCCGTCCTGTGCCGTCAGCGCAATGTGTGTACTGTTGCTGTATACGTTCATTAGTTTTGCTGCCGGCGCATTCATAACACCATAGGCGATCACTGCCGTGTCTCCGGCTTTCAGGCCGGAATAGCTGTAGGCGGCCTGCTCTTCCGCCGTCAGCGCGGCATATGCATTTGCAGTGATAGTCTTCTTTCCGTTTGAGTAGCAGTAATATTCATCCTCCTCAGAGTCGTACAGAAGATTCGCTGCATTCACAGACTTCTTGTAAATCTTATAATCGGATTTTGCTGCGCGGAGAACCTGATATTCTACCCGATTATCTTTCTCCATGCGAACAATCGTTCTGCCGGTTGTAAGTCCGGTAAGAGTCACGGAGCCATCTTCATTCTCTGTTACGTGGTCTCCGGTAAAAGCTCCGAATACCATCTCTCCGTCTTCGTACGAGCATACGGAAGCACTGACCTTCGTGCCCGCTTCCGGAGTAAAGGTATAGGAAGCTCCGTCATCCCCGGCGTAGTACAGGACATCAAACTCGCTGTCGATCGCGTCGCCGGCCAGTTTCTGATCCGTGCTCAATCCCTCGTTCAGTGTCATGCCCGTCTGGATGCCACTGTTCTTGCCTACCGTTACAACGAACACTCCGGTATTCTCCGGCCAGATTGCAGAGAAAAAGCGCTTGCCACTCTTGCCGTTCGCATACTGCAGGGCGTCGTAAGTCACCTTTACAATTGCTGTACCCTCATTCTCCGCCTTCAGCGTATAACTGTACTTCGAAGAAGCATCCTCCGTATGTTCTTCCACAGAAATGACATCGCTGCCTTCCAGCTCTACCACTTCCACATGGAAATCCGGCTGCAGGATGGTATTTCCCATGCTGTCCTCCGGGAGCCAGTAACGGAACGGATACAGACGGAAATCCTCGCCCTGCTGAAGGCTCAGATATCCCTTCTCATTTACATTGAGATAGATGTCGCCGGTATCGTATGTATTCTTCGAAAAATCCTTCACTACAGTATCCCGGTTCGTCTCCTGTCCGACATACATATCAGAGCGAGTCACCTTGATGGATGTCTTCGGGGCGCTGGGCGACCGGAACACACCATAGGTCACAGCATCACTGTCCGTCGGATTCGTCACCCGGAAGAACCAAGTCTCATACTGCCTGGACTCGAAGGTATATGTCTCGGTATCACCGTTTATCACGGAGGTTCCGTCCGTAACCACATAGTCATGTACAATATAATTGGAGTAATGACTGGCTTCGAGAACGAAATCATTCTTTCCATTTTCATCGGTGTCCGCATAAGGAATCGTGATCTCCATATCCGCTCGCAGCGGCATCGTCAGGTAAATCAGAGAATCGCTCCATCTGACAGTTCCTGTACCGGAATATTTCGTATATTCACTTTGATTTGCTTCCATCGGAACCGCCTCATAGGAATAGGTATCGTCCTCCACTGCGATAAATGTCTTCGAACCGGCATATCTTACAGAATCGCCGAGAACAGCCTCACGCTCCAGTCCGGTCTTCGATACAACATTCAGATTTTCTACTGTATAGTCTGTTCCATAAGTCCATCCGGAAGGAGTCCTGCAGTTGAATGTCATCATGTGAAGATTGTGGCGATTCGCCAGCTCACTTCCTGTGATCTGAATCTTTATGCTGCCGATGAAGGTTGTACCGTTATAACCTTCCAGAATATAGTATCCGGGAACCAGACGAACATTGTAACGGCTTCCCATCGCCGTCTTACCCTTCAGAAGGTCGTTCGCTTTTCCGGTATCAGATACGGCGTACAGCTTCAGACTGGTCATCGAGGAACTCAGCACCAGCTCTGCATTCACCGGGTTCAGTACCTTTACGGTAAACTTTGCCGGAGTTCCAATTACATAAGTTCCTGATTCGGAATCCGATACTGCCACAAGCCAGTATTCACCAGCTGCCGCAGGAAGTGTAATCTTTGCCTTGCCTGCCGCATCTGTTGTTACACTGCTGATCTTCGACTGCTCACCGGTCGCTGCATTGATCCAGGCCAGGCTCGCTTTTTCAACCGGAGTGGCTGCCGCCTTCATCTCTTCCGCATTCTGGTACAGATAGCTGTTCATGGCTTTTACACCGGTCACAGTGATCTCTGCTTCGCTGCCTGCATTCAGATCCCCGGCAGGAACATCCAGCCAGCTGAACACATCCGAATAGGATTTCATATCCTGATAAGTAAAGAAATCCAGAACATCACCATTCGCAACCACCTGCTCCGTCATAGTAACGCCGTTGTAGCCGCCGCCTTCAGCTTCAGTTCCATCATTCGGGCAGGCTTCATTCAGCAGAAAACCATTCCCTGTTCCCACTTTTCCGAAAAGCGTAGTTGCATATCCAGCCGGACTCATCTTCAGATATGTGGATGCTGTTTCTGTGGTAAATGCCTCTCCATACAGGATTTCATGCGCTTTTACAAGAGCATCCAGCACAGATACGCCCTTTACAGAATCCTCATAGCCAAAGTTCTCCGCTTCCTGGGAAGAAACCACAACCGGATCCGCAAATCCGAAGCAGTACTTTCCATCCTGCTGCGCGCGAATCGTTACGGATATATTCATTCCTGGTTTCAATCCTGCCAGTGCGTCATCCACTTCCTGCTGAGAAGCATCTATCTTCGTCAGTGTATTCACTGCCTCCGTATAGCTGTCCCCGTAATACGCCTGCTCGGAAGCATCATTGATCTCTGCGATCCGCTTCGTCAGGGCATCTTTATCCGCCGCATGAATCAGCGGTTCACCGGAGAAAGCAAAACCAAAATCACTTCCCATTCCATAGACAGAGAACTGAAAGCGAATCACATCTCCGTCCGCAGGTTCATAGCTGCTTACACCGACAGATGCCAGCTTATTATTTACAATATACATCCAGCCGGACTGTGAAGTATAATCCTTCTCACCCAGCCAGTTCGCGTCTGCGCGCCCATCCAGCGCTACCTTATTATCACTCATTGCTTTCTCAATATAATCCGGAATTGCAGCCGGCTCCGTATCATTATCCCGGATCGATGAGAGATAGAATCCGTAACTGCTCGATGTTCCTTTGTACTGAACTCCTGCCTGCTGCAGGGCCCGGAGAAGTACATTCTCATATGTCTCTCCCGCAGAGAAACTTACAATCTCCGGTTCAATCACATATCCTCTTCCCAGTGTAAATTTCTCCATGGAAAAATACACCTTACCGGAAGAAGAGGCATCCGCATACACAACCGGAGCTTCCTCCTCCACTACTTCTGTGTCTTCTGAATTCACAAAATCCTGCTGCGCAACTTCATTCACCTCTTCCGTTCCGCCTGTGTCATCACCGGAACCACTCTCCAGTGTCTCCTGCTGCAGTTCCTGTGCGCTGCCAGAATCTGACTGCGCATATGCCGGCGTCGCCATTCCCAGTACCATTGCGGCAGACAGCATAACTGACAACCATTTTTTCCTCATATGAACTCCTTTCTGCAGAAAGCAGACGATTTCACAGATCTGTTGTACCAAAAAAGCAGAGAACGATTTCTGCCAACGGTACAATATTATGAGTGTAAGAAGAAGTATTTCGAAATGAAAATTCTGGAAATGCAAAAGAGACACAGCTTCTACTGTGCGTAATACAAAAATGCGTCCATTTCTCATCCTGAAAATACGCCTTTTTATAAGCAGATATTCTGACTTTGCTTCTTCCGCCGGAACGCCTTCTCAGCATCCTGCCAATGGCTTTCTGTTCCTTTGTCCACATCACAGAAGAGGTGACTGTACCGAATTCTCACCGGTTTCCCTGCTGCTCTCAATAATCTGTGGAGAAGACCCTGTATCTGGGAACGATCTTCTCTCCGATCACTGTTTCTGCAATTTTTATTATATGCCTGCCCGGAAAGTTTTGTCAATTGTTTTGGCTATCTATTTTTTACAAAAAGGAGGCTCTCCGAAGAGAGCCTCCAGGATTATTTAACGATTCCGTTCTCCTGCTCTATTTCTCAATTCCATAGGAAGCACAAAGTTTGCCGAATTCCTGAGAATTGATGAATCCATTCAGGATCTCGTCTGCGCTGCTGCCCTGATTCATGAGTTTCACCCATGCATTAAGACCTGCCTGATCCGGCTCGCGGTTCAGATAAGTCTTGTAGCAGATCGTGACGAACTCACGGTTCGAAAGCTTGCGGTTCGTGAACTCCGGACTGAAGAAGAAACCCTTCGAGAGTTCACCGGCTCCAGTCTCATGGCGAACCAGCTGTCCGGTCCATGCATCAAGTCCGGCGCGATCCCACTTTCTTCCCAGAACGATCGTGTACAGACGACTGACGAACGAAGTTGCCATGTCGTTCTGATCTGCGATCTCGTTCGAAGTAAAGCTGCCAACCTGGATGCCGTAGGTCTTGCAGAGTTTCGCGAACTCGGAAGAATTCGTAAATCCAGCCACTACATAGCGACGGGTCATACCGGTCTGAAGCTTGCTTACCCACGCATCAAGACCTGCCTGATCCGGATTGCGATCCAGAATTGTGCGGTACAGAGTTGTTACGAACTCCTCATCACTGACCTTGCGGCTCTCATATTCCTTACTGAATACGAAATTCGCTACGGTTTCGGAGCCGCCCTCTTTGCCCTCGGTCAGAACCTTTACCCAGGAATCGAATCCGGCCTGGTCTGCCTTTCTGCCCAGAATGTTCTGGTACAGACGATTGACAAAGCCCTTCACGCCGGTAAGCAGATCCCGGTAAGCAGCTTCTGCTGCCTGCAGAACATCATAATTGCCAACCTGCTTCTGCTGATCTGCTGTCAGAGCGTCATAAGCTGTTCTTGCCGCATCAATCTTCGCCTTGCTGTCAGTCGTCACCTTACCGATCAGCGAAATCTGCTTTTCTACTTCATTCACCTGAACCAGGCTGTCGTAAGCAGCTCTTGCTGCCGTAAGAACATCGCTGTTCGTTACCAGCTGCTTCTGCTCATCGGTCAGAGCCTCATAAGCTGCCTCTGCCTTCTCGATCGCTGTCCTACTATCAATCGTTACTTCACCGATTGCGTCGATTCTGGCTTCTACTGCTGCTGCGGCTGCCTTATCGTTCTCACTCTTTACGAGCGCTTCATAGGCTGCCTGTGCTTCGGCAAGTACATCGGCCTTCGTTACATACGCCTGCTGCTCTTCCGTCAAAGCATCATACGCGTTCTGTGCCAGATCAATGGCCGCCTTGCTGTTCAGAGTGACATCGCCAATGGCTTCAATCATCTGGTCAACAGCTGCCGCTGCCTCGCGGTCAGCTTTCTCCTTCTCAGCAGCCGCCTTCAGCTCTTCCATCGCATTGCGGGCATCTTCCAGCTTCGCCTTCTGATCCTCGCTGATGTACTGCTGCTGATCTTCGGTCAGTGACTTGTAGGCATTGTCCGCATCCGTCACCGTCTGTGCATCGTCAAGTGTCAGCTGATCCAAAGCGGGGATTGCGTCAATCTTCGCTGCCACACCAGCTGCTGCCTCACGGTCAGCTTCTTCTTTATCAGCTGCTGCCTGAAGCTCTGCAATTCTTGCCTCCGCAGCTTTCAGGGTAGCCTTCGCCGTATCCGATACGTAACCCTTCTGAGTCTCGGTCAGCGCGTCATAGGCCGTCCTTGCCGCCGCTACGGAAGCACTGTCCGCCAATGTCAGAACATCACCTGCCGGAAGCGCGGAAATCTGTGCTTCCACATCTGCAGCCGCCTGATGATCCGCCGCATCCTGTGCCAGCTTCGCATAAGTTTCTTCTGCAGCTGTCAGTGTGGGCAGATTGGTTACATATGCCTTCTGATCCTCAGTCAGCGCATCGTATGCCGTTCTTGCCGCGTCGATGGCTGCCTTGCTGTCAAGCGTTACATCACCGATCGCATTGATCAGATCCGAAACAGCCTGAGCTGCCTCCTGATCCTCAAAGCTCTTGCCATCTGTATAATAGAAGACAATCTTATCCTGATCATTGATGTAGGTCTGATCCAGCGATACTTCCGGAGCCACATCATTTACGGTGTACATCCAGCCGCTGTACTTTCCATGATCTTTCTCGCTCAGCGTTACGCCGGCAGCATCTGTTACAGCGCTCACATAGAATCCGCCGCCTTCTACCGTATAACCATTGGCAATCAGGCTGGCTTCCAGAGCATCCCATGCGGTCTTGTCCTCATTTGCCAGTGCCACATACTTGTAACCGGTAATATCTGCGAAGTTGTCGAAGCCGTTGCCCAGCACGTCTACGGTTACTGTAATCTCCTTATCATCCGCAGGATCCCACATATCCTTCTCGCCCTTGACTACGATATTCGCGGATACCGGTCTCTTGTAGAACTGCTCGAACTGCTCATAGCCTTCAACACCGGAGAATTTCTCCCAGTACTTTCCGTATTCATTATAGGTAAGTACACTGTCGATCGTCACCTTCGTATTATACTCCGGCTGCTTTACAAGCTGAAGCGTCTCGCTGGCGATGATCGTCTCTCTGCTGGAGCGGAAAGTTCTCCAGTTCTGCGTGCCCATGGAGTCATATCCAGGAAGATCATCTGCCTCAGCACCGCCGAAAGTGATGTTGATCGCACCTCGGATATATTGCAATTCTCCATTGTTGTTTGTGATCTCAACAAACGGATTCAGGGCAGAAGTTACATTATCCTTTGAAGTATTCTCGCCCTTAATGCCATTCCAGTATACTTCATCCGTGCATACGGAGTTCATCCATGCAGCAGCTGTATCAATTTCCTCCTGCGTCAGGGCCTTAACCGTCATAGTAAAAGTCTTCTCACCCAGGGTCGCATTGTTCCTGCGATCGGAAATACGAATGGTGTAAGATACCGTTGCATCATCTTCTCCGGGAAGCGGACGATAGATCATTGCATGATACCCATAGAAGTCCAGAACATCCGTATTGCTGCTGGTCATCGTAACCTTCTGATAGTAACGATCCGTAAAGATACCCTCATCCTCAAGCAGAGAAGGCCTAGGCATCTGAAGATCCGTATCTACTGCATTCAGATCCGGAACCTGAGTATTGTCCACGAACTCACGGATCAAACCGGGATATTTATCCAGAGCTGCATTGATTGTCTCTGACTGATCCTCATCGTTGGCAGGGATTGTCAGATCGAATAACTTGCGAATTTCTGTCGGTTCTACCTGATTGCCCTGGCTGTTATATGCTTCATAAGTATACTCATCCCAGAAATTGAACTTTGCTGTTCCAATCAGCGTGAATGTGAGATCCGGAGATCCCTTCGCCGGGCGTTCCAGAGCCGCATTGTATGTATATCCATCATTGTTATCCGTGACATACAGGGCATCTGCAGTCCTTGAAGACCACTGGATGGAGACATAGCTATTGTCTTTCAGCTGATAGGGAAGTGTCAGATCACCGCTCAGTTTTCCATCTACGATCGTGCGCATCCATCCATCCTTCACCTGATCGGTGGATGTGTTCTCATTCTCGCCCTTAATCGTATCCCAGGTAACGGTATCCATAACATCCTGCAGCATCTGATCCACATAATCGACATCCCATCCAATGTTGACACGGACGCTTACTTCGGTGGATACCTCATTCAGCGTCAGACGCATCTTCACATCGCTGTACATCGCACTTCTCGTACCATAGCCGGTTCCGGTTCCGGTAAAGTAAGTGATATTACCCTGATCATCAATATACGTCTTGGTATCGTTCGGAGTTACTTTTGTACCAGGATCCAGGAATTCAACCTTGATTCCCTTTCCATCCAGAGCCTCTACGTCATAGCCGCAATTGCCCAGGAACTGCTCCATGGTCTGTGTTACATTCGTCTGATCATAAATCTGCAGCGGCTGAATCGATGTACTTTTCTTCTCCAGCTCTGCCCGGATGGTCTCAAGAAGATCCGCATCCTTCGCATTTGCAGACCATACAACAAATGTAAAACTCTTCGTATCAACAGCAGGTCCTTTCGAAAGTTCTGCCGTAAGAACAACTTCTTCCTTTCCTGCTGCCGGCAGAGTAACCACACCGGTATTCGGATCGATAACGGAAGAATTGGAGCTCTTCCAGGTAATGGAAGACCCCTTCTCACCTTCCGACGCCAGCACAATCTGCGCTTCTCTGCGGATCTGATATTTATTATCCACACCCGGAGTCAGTGTTCCATCATCGGAAAGATCAATCTCATAAAGCTGATACATATACTCCATCGTAATTGTATCATCCTCATAGAGCTCACGAATTGCTTCCAGACCGCCTTCTGCCTCAACTTCTGCATCAACTGCTGCCTTCTCGGCTGCCAGTTCCGCTGCCCGCTTCGCATCACTTACGTCAAGAGCAGCCTTGTCATCCGCCACGTCCTGATCAAACTGGGGAATCGACGGTTCACTTCCGCCCTGCCACTTCAGTACCGGATATCCGCCATTAATATAATTCGTATCCTGATTAAACGCAGCACCCAGATTATAGGCAAACATGCCTTCCGACATGCGCTCCGCAGATATCGCTTCCGGTGTTCCACTGCCGCTGTTGTCCGCAATCAGAGCATAGGAAGTTCCTTCCAGGGCAAATACATTGCTTATCGTGCCTTTGCTGATACCGGTGATAATGCCTGTACCTGCCGCCGGTCCGGCTACAGAGCCGCTGACATAGGAATTGCTGATAGAACCGCTGGCATACAGCTGTCCCGTCAGACCACCGATAGCTTTGTTTGTAGTACGGTCTTCTCTTGCCGATACAGAGCCGCTGAAGTAGCAATTCTCCATCGTACCATAGAAATATCCGGCGATACCACCGACATTCAGTGTACTCGCATAAGAGTAGGTAGTATTACTTACCTGTGCATTACTGCTGCAGCCACGAATTACACAACCGCTCAGGCAGCGTCCGGCTATTGCCGCAGTGGCTCCATAACTGTTGGAATTCGTCACACTTCCCTGATAAGCACAGTTTTCGACCGTTCCCTTCAGAGTGTTAACAATACCGCCGATATTAGCTTCGCCGCCAACATTTCCGCTTACAATAAGGTTTTTAACTACGCCATTCGGTGCAACACACTCGAACAGGCCACCGTTTCCGGCAAGACCGCTGATTGTGTATCCGCATCCGTCAAAGGTTCCTGCAAATCCGGAATTTGCATCACTGTAGTCGTATTTACCAAAGCTGGTCCATGTTTTATTGTTCAGGTTGATATTTGCCGTAAGTTCTGCGCTTATCGTTGCGTCAGATGCTACCTGATCTGCAAACCACGCCAGCTCTTCCGCATTAGAAATCTGATAGATTTCATTCTTCTTTCCGGGCTCGGTCTTCGTGGTTCCGTCCCATGCAATTCCACAGTAAACCAGCGTAATCTCCACAGTTTGATCGGAATCCGCAACTACATATTTCACAGAATCCACGTATGCTTTTGCAGATACGCTGACTTTCATGGTCTCGCCCTTCGGAACCCGGTAGGTACCGTTTGTTTCCGGAGTGACAACATTACCATTCATGCTGGCAACCGTTACAACTGCATCCGCCGCTTCTTCCGGAAGTACCTTCACGGTCAGAGTAACCTTCTCCATTTCTTCCATGGAAACGGCAATCGTATCGCTGTCTTTGCTTCCATCCACGGTAAAAGGAACATTCTCGATACTCTTGTATCCGAAAGCAGAAACAGAATACGTGTAACTGTCTGCCTTCAGCAGATAAGCACCGTTTCTCGCTTCGATCACATCATCTCCGTTCATTACGGTGATTACCGCACCTTCCGGGGCACCGGCAAAGTTGACAGCCGTAAGAGGAGAAGCCGCAAAATCCTTCAGACGAATCCAGTTCTCATCCATCTCCGTCATGGAGTAAGTGTTCACATAACACCTGTAGGAAATCTCAAGCACGTCACCGGCTGCCAGAGATACCGTGTAGTCCGTCCATGCCGTACTAATCTCCTCCACACGGGTCAGCTGAGTCCCGTTCAGAGAAACTATCATACCATAGTTGCTGCTGGAATATTCGCTGCCGGACTCGGAAACCCAGTACTTAAAGGAAAACTCTGTGGGCTTCGATGCCGTAATCTTCATGGTGCTCGTCGTATAGCTTTTCGTATTCGAAGACTGTAGATAATTGCCATCTTCACTCTTTACTGCCGTAAAAGGAGAAGCAGAATCATCCGCTGCCGTGATCCTATCGCTAAGGGCAC
>JABLTL010086381.1_pt1 | contig 15599 bp, 9 predicted proteins | sample 7160151 | NCBI WGS metagenome assembly JABLTL01 (sample SAMN14651223, study PRJNA627086) | human gut metagenome | isolation source: feces | host: Homo sapiens
CGCAAGAAGCCGCGCCGTATCCGGGGAGGGCAGCTCGTAATTGCAAATACCCCGGCGGGGGGAACAGCCGCGCTACCGGCGGGCGAGTACGAAGGACCTGTTGTTATAAACAAGCCGCTGACTCTCCGCGGAAGCAGCGCCACCGTGTGGTCTAAGCACGGCAGCGTTATCGAGGTTTCGTCGCAGGGCGTGACCCTCGAGGGGCTTCGCGTGGAGATAACCGAAGGCGCGCTCTCCGAGCCTGCGATAACCGCGAAATTCCCGGTGAATATCAGGGACGTGGAGGTGCTCGGCACTGTTTCCGGCTTCGGCGCGGAGGACGGCGAGTGCGGTATCCCGCGGGCGCTTCAGCTCGGGGAGCTTTCCCCGTCTGAGGAGAACAGCTTCATTATGACGGTGGATATTCCCGCCCCGGCGAAGCTGGTCTGCACCGCCTCCGGGGTGAGGTTCGAGCCGCAGGATATCCCGGCTGGGCGCAGCAGCGTCAGGGTGTTCGTCAGCGGAAGCGGCTCCGCTTCGCTGGTTTATTCGGAGGTGCTTCTGGTTTCGCAGTTCCGCAGGAGGATATACCTCAGCGGAAGGTTCTCGGCGAATGCTCCGGCGGTGAAGGAGCGGCTCATTTACGAGGCTCCGCAGATAGCGAGGAACGCTCCGCTGACCACCGCAGCTCCAGCCATGGCTGTGAATCCGGAGCCGGCGGACGTGATCTCCGACGTGGGGGCGGCTCCGCTGTCAGATAAACAGCTTCTTGAGCTGCGGAAGGGTCAGCGAACTCCGGCGGCGGGATACCTCTCCGGAACGGTGGAGGTGTACCTCACCGGGCAGCGGCTCGGAAACGCGGATATCGACCCATATGTATTCCTGCTTGACGAGAACGAGAAATGCTGCGGAGAAGGCAATCTTGTGTTCTTTGGAAACGAGCTCTCCCCGGACGGCGCGGTGCGTTACTACCCGGACGACGGGCATATTTCCATTGACCTGGCGAAGCTCCCGCCGGAGGTGCAGCGCATTTCTGTGGCATACTCGGTTTATTCCGGAGACAGCGTTAAGAATTTTTCGCAGGTCAGGGAGCCGAGGGTGGCGCTGTTTTCCCAGGGAAGGGAACGCGTGAGGTTCGACATACCGGGGCTCACGAACGAAATAACCATCATCGCGATGGAATTCTACATATACCGGGGCGAGTGGCGGATATCCGCAGTCGGCGCGGGCTACCGCGACGGGCTGGTGAAGCTCTGCAGCCGCTACGGTATACAGGCAAGCACATAAAGGATCCGAAGCTCCGTCACGGATTTTCGGGAACCTACTTTACACATTAATTGAGAGGACAGGACAGACAGAATGGCTTCCGCAGGATTTGTACGTTATACCGGCTACGACAATGCCGATATTTTCAAGAATATGCTGATCGAGGCTTACGCGGCGGCGAAGAAAAACGGTCTGTTCTTCGAAGGGAAGATCCCCATGGCTTCCACTGCGGAGGTCAGCGCTGCCGCGAACTACGCCGCGGGGGATTTCAGCGACGTTAAGTCGGTGAAGGCGGGATTACAGTCGTGGCTCTCGACGCAGCGCATTGAATGCGACGCCGGCGCCATGGCGGAGGCGCTCACCGAGGCTTCAGGGAACTGCGGCGCAAACGGCAGGAACACCTACCTCGTGATATTCTGCTGGCTGATGAAGTACCTTGCGGTACGTCCGCAGTCGTTGGTGCTGATAGGCGCGGCGAGCCTGCGCGAGCTGTACTTCCTGCATATCATGAACCTTGCCGGGGTGCGTATCGTGTACGTTTCCTATGGCATGGACAAGGACTTTGACAAGTTTCCGCATGCGAACCGCGTTCAGAATATGACCGGCTCCATGAGCGGAATGATACAGATGGATTTTTCGCACATCGACCTGTCAAAGGCGGCTCAGATGAGCCAGATGAGGGCTTCCGCGCAGCAGGTGGAAAACACCGTTCAGCGGCTCAGCACAACAGCGGCGGGTATCTTTGAGGACTTCATGACAGAACACCGCACCCGCGTCGTTAAAAACGGCGGAGTGTTCCGCGAGGGCGGGGTTATCCCGGTGTACTTCGCGGCGCTCATCGGCTATGACGAGGAAGCGGTGTACAACAACATGCTGCTGAAGTTCAAAGAGGGCTTCGCGGGAAGCAAGAAGCAGCTTATTTTCATTGAAAAGCCGATGGAAAACCCAACCGCCGAGGAGATAAGGCAGCTCGGGACGGTCAGCAGGAACAGCACCGGCGAGATGATAGACGAGCTGGCGCTGCTGATAAAGCTGAACGGCGATCCGATACGCACCGCGCTGGCCCAAACGGAGCTTCGCAAGCTGCTCAACGAGCTTTACACCGGCAATCAGACGGTGGTTTTCAACTACGGAAGCAAGCTTATTTCCTGGCTGTACCGCTGCACCCAGGCGCGGAAGTACGCCGTGCAGTACGCGGATATTCCGGTGGTGCTGTATTACGGGGATATCTCGCAGTCGGAGCTGTATTTCCTGCATTTCATGTCGCGGTGCGGGTTCGATGTTATCTACATCACGCCGAACAAGCAGCTTCTGGATATCACGGTCGACAAGAACATTGACAACAGAATGGAGATTTTCCAGCTTCCGCAGAGCAGGGAGAGCGGAAGCTACCCCAGCAAGGCGGTCAAGATGAAGGTCGCAACGGTGGCGTATTCCGCGGAGCGAGAGCTTGACACCATGCTCTACGGCGGTGACGCGGGGATATTCCGGGACTTCCAGTTCCCGAACAGCCAGACCGTCACGCTGAAAACCACGCTTGAGGAGATAGGCATACTGTGGAAGCAGGAAGCGCGGTTCCGGCAGGGCTTTGAGACCTCCGGGAACCTTGTAACGGTGCCGAATATCTTCGCAAAGATAAGCGGAGTAAAGGACGGCAGCGCGGCGGCATACTGGGAGGAGATACGCGAGCGGCTCACGCCGGAGACTATTCTCCGTGTAAAGACCGCAGACCAGCAGCCGACAGCGAATCCCGACCTGTCGGTTTACCGCAGCTTCTACCGCAACGGAAAAATCGACGCCGAGCGGCTGAAGGCGTCCTCGCTGAACCGCTACAGCTACCTTCCGGACAGAATACAGGATATGCTCCTGTTTAAGCTCCAGGAAGCGGCGGACAGCGGGTTTCTGAAGCTTCAGGGCGACGAGCTTATGTGCTCGGTGATGCATTTCGGGCTGAACCTCGACAAGGAGTTCATGAAGCTGCTGCAAAGCTTTGATTTCACGAAGCAGCTCCCGAAGCTGATATGGATAGACGCAGTGGAGCAGACCTTTTCTCTTGAGGAGTGCATTCAGCTTGTGCTGTGCAATCTTATCGGCTTTGATATACTGATATACACCCCGACGGGGTACAAGAATCTCGAAACGTTCGTTTCTGCGGACGCATTCGAGGAGCATACTCAGAACGAGTTTCTCTACAATATGGAGGTGCCGAAGTTTAAGATACCCTCCGAGCAGAAGAACGGCGGATTTTTCGGCAGGCTGTTCAGAAAGTAAATTCGAAAGGAACAAACGATTATGGGATTACAGTTTACACCCGGCTCTCAGATGCAGCCCGCGGCACAGCCCCAGACTGCTCCGGCGACCACTCTTGCAAAGACCCCCGAGGAAGTTGCGCTCGATGTGAAGATCGAGGAGGCGAAGAACTTCAATATTCAGGTAACGGCTGACCAGATCAAGCAGGAGCTTGCCACCAGCGCGGAGATCGACAAGCTTGTGAGCACCATCAACCTCAACGATTCCAACACCATCGTTAAGTTCGGCGCAGAGGCGGCAGAGGAGATCTCAAAGGCTTCCGACCAGGTGCTGAAATCCATGACGATAGACCAGGTGAACGACACCGGCGTAATGCTCAAGGAACTTGCGAGCATTATGGATAAGTTCGATATTAAGGAGATACAGGACGAGAAGCCGGGCTTCTTCGGAAATCTCAAGAAGAAGCTTGAGAAGATCATCGGTAAGTACGAAACGATGGGCAGCGAGGTTGACAGGATCTACGTTCAGCTAAAGAAGTACGAAAACGAGATCGGCGACGCCAACACCAAGCTTGACAACATGTACGACGCGAACCTCGGCTATTACCAGGAGCTTGTGAAGTACATCATGGCGGGCGAACAGGCAGTAAAGGAGCTTGACCAGTACATCGCGGACTACACGGCAAAGTGCGAGGCTAACCCGGACGACGGCACGATACGCATGGATCTCTCCAACCTGACCCAGATGCGCGAGATACTCGACCAGCGCGTCATGGACCTCAAGGTAGCTGAGAACGTGGCTATTCAGACGGTTCCCATGCTCAAGACCATGGAGTATTCCAACTTGAACCTGGTGAGAAAGATAAACTCCGCGTTCATCATCACCATGCCGGTATTCAAGCAGGCGCTGGCGCAGGCAATCATGCTCAAGCGCCAGAAGATAATAGCTGATTCCATGCAGGCGCTCGACGAAAAGACCAACGAAATGCTCAAGAAGAACGCGCAGAACACCGTTGCGCAGAGCAAGCAGATAGCGGCTATGGCTTCCGGCTCTTCGATCAAGGTGGAGACCCTCCAGGAGACCTGGACTACCATTGTAAATGGTATCGACGAGGTTCAGAAGATACAGAGCGACGCAAGGGAAAAGCGTAAGCAGGACGCAGTTGCCCTTGAGGAGATCAAGGCGGATTATAAGAAGCGTATGAAGGCGTAATATTAAACTGGCAGGCTGAAAAGCCTGCCAGTGTTTGTATTAGCGTTATTGGGCGTTCGCCGCTGAGCACATAGTGGTTCGATATTCCCGACGGCTCATAATGCTATCGGCTTCGAATCAAATCCTGACTGCGGCTTATTTTGAAACGCCCAGCGAACCGAGTATAGCTCCGGTGATGGTAGCCGCTATATATTCCGCCAGCTTTTTGCGGTCTCCCATGTCACGCTCGATGCAGTCCAGAAGTATTCCGGCGATAGCCTCGGTCAGAAAACGGCTCAGGAACACCTGATAGCTGTCCTCCGCCGTCACGGAATGCTTCTTTACCGCCTCGCAGACCAGATTGTGTATCGGCTCGTAGATGTCGTTGTAGAAGTACCTCGAAAGCTCCGAGCGGCCTATCGAATGCACTATGTTATGCAGAATATCATGATTTGAGCTGATGTAATCCAACGCGAAATCCACGGCATCCCGCCGCTGCGATACCAGGTCGTACTTTCCGAACATGCACATTGCTTCCTGGTCGAGCGTCCATTTCAGCAGGGAGAATATATCCTCAAAATGATAGTAGAACGTCTTGCGGTTGACTCCGCAGTCCTCCACAAGCTCGCGCACAGTTATCTTGTTGAGCGGCTTCTTCTTCATCATAGCCTTCAGCGCTTCGGATAGAGCCTGCTTCGTCTGCTGCGACTGCTCGTTGTGCTTCATGTTTTTAACCCCCGTTTTCCGGACATTTTCGCGGTTTTGTCCGGTCAATATTACTATTATAATCCATCGGGGCATATTTTGTCAAGACTGGCTGTTTCATATTATGTCCCTTTTGTGCTGGTTTTTGTCCGAAACATGGTTGGATTTCCACCCTGGACATGCTATAATCAAAGCATAGACTATAAAATACGAAAGGACTGTCCTCAGATGATATATCACAATCCCGTGCTGAAAGGATTCTACCCCGACCCGAGCGTGTGCTTCTACAATGGAAAGTACTACATGGTGTGCAGTTCGTTCCAATATTTTCCCGGAGTTCCGCTGTTCGAAAGCTCAGACCTCGTTAACTGGAAGCAGATAGGCTATGTGCTCACCAGATCCAGCCAGGTAATGCTCGATAAGATCAACAGCTCCGGCGGAGTTTTCGCGCCGACTATCCGCTGCAGCAACGGCAGATTCTACATGGTGACTACCAACGACACCACCCACCAGAATTTCTACGTTTACACCGACGATATCTACGGCGAGTGGTCGGAGCCGATATACGTCGATCAGGGCGGTATCGATCCGTCGCTGTTCTTTGAGGACGGCCGCACCTACTTCATGAGCAACGGCGCCGATGATAACGGCGTCGGGGGAGTGGTTCAGTGCGAAATCGACATAGCCACCGGAAAGAAGCTCTCCCCAAGCCGCTGCATCTGGCAGGGCTCCGGCGGACGCTACCTTGAAAGCCCGCATCTCTACAAGATAAATGGAGTTTACTACCTCATGGCTGCGGAGGGCGGCACAGAGTACGGCCACATGATAACCTGCGCCCGCGCTGATTCCGTCTGGGGGAAATTCGATGGCAACCCGAAGAATCCGGTTCTCACCAACCGCAACAAGGCTCCGTTCATCATTCAGGGAATAGGTCACGGCGACCTTGTCCAGGACGAATATGGCGACTGGCATGTGCTGTCCCTGGGATTCCGTCAGCAGCATATCTGGAGACCCTACCACCACCTTGGACGCGAGGTGTTCCTCACGCCGGTGAAGTTCGGGGAGGACGGCTGGTTCACCTGCGGAAACGACGGCACCACAGATGAGAGCTACGAAATAAAGGGCGATTTCACCCAGAACGAGCAGCGGGTTTTCACTTTCGCGAACACCTCCTGGGACAAGGAGTGGTGCTTCATGCGCCGCCCTGTCATGGAAAACTACGAGCTGTCAGACGACAAGGCGGTGCTGCACGGCTCGGATATCACGCTCGACGACGTGGATTCCCCTACATTCATTGCAATGCACCAGCGTGATTTCAACATGGAAATGACCTCCACTGTGAAGCTGACCGGAAGCGCGGGCGCTGTCGGAGGACTTACCGTGCTCATCACCGAAAACGAGCATTACGATATTCTCCTTGAAAAGTCGGAGAGCGGCTGCAAGGCGGTACTCATGCTGAACATCGGCGGAATAAAGCACCGCCAGAACGAGCTTCCCATCGGCGGCGACTCTGCAAAGCTCACGATAAAGGCTGACAATTACGGCTACAGCTTCTTCTGCGGAGAGGTTCAGCTCGGATACGGAAGCACAAAGTATCTTTCAAGCGAGGTCGCGGAGGGCTTCACAGGCGTAATGACCGGACTTTACGCGGCTCGCGGAACCGCAGAGTTCACCGGATTCGAGTGCAGATACAATTAAAATTACAGGGCTGAGTACGACCTCAGCCCTATTTTGATATTATTGCACGTACAGTACCAGAATTTAATTGAATCCTCCGGTGATGGATATCTCGCCGGAGCGCAGCGTTTCAATTCCCGATGAAGTTTCAATAACAAGGCAGCCCCTGTCGTCGATTTTCAGAGCCTTTCCGGTGCGCTCTGCGCCGCCCTGCCGGAACGTTACCTCACGCCCCAGGACCAGCGAGCGGCTGCGGTATTTCTCCAGCAGCCCGCGCGACGAGGGATCCTCGGCGTAGTCGAGCAACCTGCATGCGATGTCCGCGCACAGGCGGCTGCGCTCCGCAAATACTCCCACTGAGCCTGCGATTCCGGATATCTCCTCCGGGAATTTTTCCGTGCTGATGTTCACGCCGATCCCGACTATCACGGATTCAGCCATGCCGCTTTCGAAGTCGCTCATTGCCTCGGTGAGTATCCCGGAGACCTTCCTGCCGGAGCAGAAAATGTCGTTCACCCACTTTATTCCAGCGTGAACGCCGCACACGGATTCCAGGCTGTCAATAATGGCGCACGCCGCCGCCATCGTTATCCCCATGCAGTCGGAAAGCGGCTTCTGTGGCTTTAGCAGCACGCTCATGTAAAGTCCCGTGTTCGCCGGGGAATAGAACGGCTTCCCGAACCTGCCGCGTCCTGCGGTCTGCTCGTTTGCGGCGATGAGCGTTCCGTGTGGCATTCCGCGCAGCGCCGCCGCTTTTGCCTCGGTATTCGTGGAGCTTGCGCTGCGGAACACTTCCACCGGTATCCCGCGGTATTTTTCCGTCAGGTGCAGGCGTATCCCCTCCGCGGTCAGTACGTCGCTGCCGCTTTCCAGCATGTATCCCCGGTTCGTCCCCGCAGAGATGCTGTAGCCCTCGTCCTGGAGCTGCTTCACGGCTTTCCATACCGCCGCGCGGGATACCCCCAGGCGGTCGGCAAGCTCCTGCCCGGATACTGCCGTACCGCGGCTCTGCTCAAGTATCAAGGCTATCTCGTTCTTTATCGCCATTGTTTTCCCCCCGATCTGTCCTGCTCTATTATATACCATTATTCCGGATTTTTCAAGGTCTGACCGCACTGCTGCGACTTTTTTTCACAAACCACTTGATTTTTTCCGCAGAATAGAGTATAATAGTAAGGTAAGTACAAAACAACAATGAATAAATGCTCTCGCTTATGGGGACAGACCCTGTGCAACAGAGTGCTGTGAACCATGTCAGGCGGGGAACCGAGCAGCATTAAGCGGATTTCTCTGTGTGCCGCAGTCAGCCTGTTCCCATAATCGAGGGCATTTATATTTTTGCTTATCAGAACGGGGGTGCGGCTGTGTATCTGGCATTATATAGAAAATACCGTCCGAGAACGTTCGACGACGTTATTTCCCAGCCTGAGATAGTCACCACGCTGAAAAACCAGATAGCCGAGGGGCAGAACGCTCACGCATACCTGTTCACTGGAAGCCGCGGCACCGGCAAGACCACCTGCGCGAAGATACTCGCAATGGCGCTGAACTGCAAGCACCCGGCAGGCGGAAATCCCTGCCTTGAGTGCGAAAGCTGCCGCGAGATAGCCAACGACGAAACCACTGATATCGTCGAGCTGGACGCTGCCAGCAACAGCGGCGTCAGCGACGTTCACGAGCTTCAGGACCAGCTTGCGTACACGCCGGTTAGCTGTAAGTACCGCGTGTATATCCTCGACGAGGTGCACATGCTTTCTACGGCGGCGTTCAACGCGCTGCTGAAAACTATAGAGGAGCCTCCGGCGCATGTTATCTTCATTCTTGCGACCACGGAGCTTCACAAGGTTCCCGCGACGATACTTTCCCGCTGCCAGCGGTTCGAGTTCCGCAGAATTGAGATTGCGGACAGTTCCGCAAGGCTGCTCAGCATAGCTCAGCAGGAGGGAGTCTCCCTTACTCAGGAGGCTGCGGACATGATATCCCGGCTCTCCGACGGAGGAATGCGCGACGCGCTTTCCCTGCTCGACCGCTGTATCGCAGTCAGCCGCGACGTCACCGAGGACACCGTAAGGAGCTGCGCAGGGGTCGCCGACAATCATCATCTGTATCAGCTCGCAGAAATGACCGCTGCACGGAACATTCCCGGGTGTATTCAGCTCCTGAGCCAGCTCTACAAGGGCGGCAAGGACATCGCCCGCGTGATGGACGAACTCGGCGGAGTATTCCGCGACCTTATGATAAACAAGAGCGCTCCGGCTGAGAAGTCGCTGCTCTCTGCAATGCCGCACGATTATCCAGAGATAGAACGCCTTGCCGGGCTGTTTTCCCTCGAGGATATCCTCCGCTGCCTGACCCTTATTCAGGAATGCACCGACGGTATCGCGAAGTCCCGCAGCCGCAAGACGCTCGCAGAAATGTGCTTCGTGAAGCTCTGCACCGGGGCGCCAACGGCGGCTCAGACCGCTCAGCTTGCACAGGCGGCTCAGATAGGGCAGGCTGGACAGGTCGGTCAGGTCGGAACGGTCGGACAGTCTGAAACGGCTCCGCAGACGGCGCAGAACTACCGACAGTTCGAAAGCAAGCCGATGGGAAGCGAGTTCACTCCGATCCCCGACGAAAAGCTCGACCCCAGGCGCGCCGCAACGGTGAACAAGCTCCGCGAGATATTCGCGCAGAATGAATCGGCTCCCGCAGAGCCAGCCAAACCGGCCGCTCAGGCTTTTGAGGCTCCGAAACCCGCAGAAGCTCCGAAACCGGTTCAACAGGCTCAGCCGTCTCCGGCGGACGAGCTTCCGTTTGATATCGACGGAGCTGTGAAGGCTCCACAGGCTGCGAAGCCCACTGAAACTCCAAAGCCAGCGCCGCATGGAAAGCCCGTGAAATCCCCCGAGCCAGTACCCGGGAACGAGATACCGTTCGATATTTCCGAGCCGCCCGCTGCTGTGAAAACGCCTGAGCCAGCGAGCCGCAAGCCCGCTGAGGTTCTGAAACCTACAGCCCCGGCACCAGCAGCGCCTATAGCGCCGGCAGAGCCGTTTGAAGCTCCCATGCCGGAACTTAACAGCGCTCCTGCGGCTATGGACTTTGATTTCGCACCGCCGCCGGAGGAACCCCCGATGGAGTTCATTCCACAGCGTGAGTTTGCTACAGTCCCCGAGCCTGCAGCGCCCGCTCCGAGACCCGTGCCTGCGGCAGAAACGTCCGCTGTTCCAAAAGCGCACAGCGAAACGAGCGCCGCAAAACCGGTGAAGCAGAATCCTGAACCGAAGCCTGAGCCTGAATCAAAGCAGGAGCCGAAATCCGCTGAAAAAGCAGAAACCACCGCTTCCGCCGGATACACCAAGCTGGACAGCATAACCCAGCCGGAATGGGAGCAGATAATAGAAAAGGTGTCAAGTCCGCTGTATGCCGCCATGCTTGACGGCTCAACGGCGCTGGTCAACAGCGACGGCGTGCTTGAGATACACACCGGAAATCTCATGCTGCAGGGCATGATAAGCGACGGCTACCAGGATCTCGAAAGGGAGCTTGGCGGGGCTTTCGGGAAGAAAGTCCGTGCGCTGGTGGTCGGCGAAGAACTGGAAAACACAGCCGAGGACAAAGACCTCCCTGTGAAAGAGCTGTTGGATAAAGCACGGCGGCTCAATATAGAAGTTGACATTAAGTGAAAGGATAATTACCGACATGAAAGCAAGATTACCGCAGGGATATCAGAATTCCGCTCCCAACATGAACCAGATGGTCAGAAAGGCACAGAAGATGCAGGAGGACATCGGCAAGATCCAGGAAGAGCTTGCTGTCAAGGAGTTCACAAAGCAGGTAGGGGGCGGAGCGATCGAGCTGGTGATGACCGGCGACAAGCAGCTCAAGTCCGTTACTATCAAGCCGGAGGTCGTTGACCCCGAGGATATCGAGATGCTTCAGGATCTTATCATCAGCGGTGTAAACGAGATTCTCAAGGAAGTTGACGATTACGGCGCAGCTGAGATGGAAAAGGTTACCGGCGGCGTTTCCTTCCCCGGCTTCATCTGATCGCCCACAAGAAAATAATTCACGGGCGGGTCTTTCGGATCCGCCCATTTTATCTGTATGAACGAAAAGATCACAGCAGAACTCGACCTCCCCGGGGTGGGACTTGGCGCGGGAGTTACCGTCGGCTGCCTTCTCGCGTGTTATTCCGAGCCAATGGTTCGGTGCGTATGGCTTTTTATTGCGGCGGCTGTTCTGGCGTTCTCGCTGTTCACAGGGAAACGCAGATTCCTGGCGGCGGGGCTTCTGCTCGGGCTTGTCAGCATGACGGTCTATCAGACCTGGTACGCCGGGTCGCTTCAGGCGCTCGCAGGGAGCGGGATACGTGCGCAATGCCGCATAATCAGCGTGAATTACTCCAACGATCGTTGGTCGGCAGGAAGAGCGCTGTGCGTCCTTGACGGAAAACCCGCGCTCATAGATATTACGTGTGATTCCGTGCTTGACGTGGGCGATATAATCGACGGCGAACTTCTCCTTGAAACAGCCGAACAGGGAATTTTCACGTTCTCGGACGGCGTTGTGCTTTCCGGCGAGGTAACGGAGCTTCACAGCCGCAGTTCAGATTTCAGCCTGCTGTATCATCTCGGGAATCTCCGCAGCAAAGCCGCTGAGCGGTTCGACAGGATCGGCGGCGACGAAGCGGAGCTATGCAAGGGACTGGTGCTAGGGATCAAGGACGGCTTCTCGTATGAGCTGCGGCGGGATATCCTGCAAAGCGGAGTAAGCTACATGACCGCCGTTTCAGGAGCTCACATCACAATTTTCATTGCTGTTCTCTGCGAGCTTTTCGGTAAGCGCAGGCGCAGACTGACCTCAATTGTTTCATTTGCGGCGGTGCTGCTTATGATGGCGATGTTCGGCTTCTCCGCTTCGGTGGTTCGCTCAGGGATAATGCTTATGATAACGCAGAGCGCGCCTCTGTTCTGCCGCAGGACCGACGTCCTGAATTCGCTTTGCGCCGCGCTTCTGCTCATGACGGTATTGACTCCCTTCGCCGCGGCTGACCCGGCGCTGCTGATGTCCGCACTGGGCGTTTTCGGAGCCGCTGTCGCCGGACCTGCGCTCAACAGTATCCGCAGATTCGGCTGGGAACGCTTTGCGGTCGCTGCAAAGCTCAAGGAAGCCGCCGCGGTATCGCTCTGTGCGATGGTGTGCGTGCTCCCGGTCAGCGCCTCGGTGTTCGGAGGCTTCTCCCTCGCGGAGATACCTGCTTCCGTTGCGCTCACGCCGTTCTTTTCAGCGGGTCTGCCGCTTGGCGTGATCTACGCTGTAAGCGGGATTCCGGGACTTATGATCCCGCTTCGGGCGGTTATGAGCTGCTTTCGGAGTATCCTTGGATTTTTCGGCGGCATGAATGGTGCGTGGCTTCCATGTGAAAACCGCTTCGCTGTTCTGGCGGCACTGCTGGCTCCCGTACTGCTGGTGACGTTCATTTACGCCGCTGATCACGCGCGGAAGGCTCTCTGGGCATTCTTGCTGGATATTCTGCTTATGCTGTGTCTGAGTTTCTCAGATATTGCGTCGCGCCAGCGTATTGATTTTGTTTCGGACGGGAATTCCGGTGCGGCGGTGGCTTGCTCGGGGAGGAGCGCGGCTGTCCTGATAAGCGGAAAAAGCGCCTGCACGGAGCAGCTCTTCCGGCTGATGACACGGGAGGGAATCACGCAAATCGGCGTGATAAACGCTCCGCAGCTCGAATTTTCCGAGCTTTCCGGGCTTGAGAAGATGCTCAGGGCGATACCTGCGGAATACGTAATGCTTTCCGATGAATGCCTTACAGCGGCAAAGGAATTGAAGTCCTCCGCGGACGCTGAATTCCTCGCGGCTGAGGACGTTATGGAGATAAGCGGTATCACCATGGCATGCGCTAAATCGGGGAGTGAGATTCCGGCGGATATCGTGTTATACTACGGTTATACGCGCTCCGAGCCGGAGATTTCAGGAGCCGCCGGGCTTGCGCTGTACGCTTCGTCAAGGCAGGAGATTATCCCCGATGGAGCTTTTAATATCCACGATCAGACTTTCAGAATAGATTTAAAATAAGGAGAAAATATGGCTGAATTTATATCCGCTCCGCTGGCGCTTGCCGCAGAGCAATTCGCGAAACTGCCGGGAATCGGCATAAAGACGGCGCAGCGCCTTGCGTATTACATGCTCAACCTCCCTCCACACGAGGTCAAGGAGTTTGCAGACGCGCTTGTACGCGCCCGTAACGGAGTGCAGCTTTGCAGCTGCTGCCAGAACTTCACCGACCGGGAGGTCTGCGAGATATGCTCCGACGAGCAGCGCGACAAGTCGGTGATATGCGTGGTGGAATCCCCGAAGGACGTTTCAGCGTTTGAGCGCTCCGGCGGCTACGAGGGGGTATACCATGTGCTGCACGGGCTTCTTTCCCCGATGGACGGAGTTTCCGCCGAGGATCTGAAAATCAAGGAGCTTATGGCAAGGCTTACCGATGTGCGCGAGGTCATAATGGCGACCAACCCCACAGTTGAGGGCGAGGCCACCGCAGTGTACATCAGCCGGCTTATAAAGCCCATGGGTATCAAGGTGTCGCGGCTTGCTTACGGACTTCCCGCAGGAAGCGCGCTGGAATTCGCGGACGACGTTACGCTCATGAAGGCGCTTGAGAACCGCAGCGTTCTCTGATCTTCACGCAAAAAAAGATCCCGCAGACCGTAACGGCTGCGGGAAAGATAATGTGTAAGTCTGCACGAAAAAAGGAAGGAAAACGTACAGACCCTTGATGAATCAATCATCATAAAAAGGGGAGGTAGGTTATGTGAACGCCGCTTTCGCGGCAGCTTGTCGGCAGGTACCCTAACCTTTAAGGTTTCTGCTGTGATTATATAATACACCCCATGTATGAATTTGGGGTAACGGCTATGTGAAATCATGGTGAAATTCACCAGTGTGATTTTTCACTAAGCCACAGAAGAAAAGAAAGAGTGATAAAATGAGCAACACCCCGGATACCGCTAATAACCCGCGCTCAGAGATGTTAGGGAACGCCCCGGTAACTTCCCTGATGATCAAATTTGCCGTGCCAAGCATTATTGCAATGCTGGTTGGCGCGCTGTACAACATAGTGGACCAGCTTTTTATCGGGCAGGCCGTAGGTCAGCTCGGAAACGCAGCCACGAACATCGCTTTTCCGTTTTCGACCTCCTGCCTGTCGCTGGCGCTGCTTTTCGGAATAGGCGGCGCGAGCTGCTTTAACCTCAGCATGGGGCGGGGCGACCGCGAACGCGCTCCGTATTTCGTAGGAAACGCCGTGCTTATGATGCTGATATGCGGCGTTGTGCTGATGGCGGTCACGCAAGTGTTCCTGACGCCGCTGCTGAAGCTGTTCGGCTCGCCGGACGAGGTGCTCCCGCTGGCGCAGGAGTATGTAGGTATCACCGCCTGGGGATTCCCGTTCATGATAATAACCACCGGCGGAGGCCATCTGATACGCGCCGACGGCAGCCCGCGCATGACCATGCTGTGCAACCTCCTGGGAGCTGTCATCAACACGGTGCTGGACGCAGTATTCGTGCTGGGTCTGGATTGGAAAATGACTGGCGCTGCCTGGGCTACCGTAATAGGGCAGGTGATCTCCGGAACTGTCGCGATCGTGTACCTCACGCGCTATAAGACCGTTCACCTCGGATTAAAGCACCTGCGAATCCGCTGGCAGTACACCGGAAAAATCATAGCCATCGGCATGGCTAGCTGCATTAATCAGCTCGCGATGATGATAGTGCAGATCGTAATGAACAACCTGCTGAAGCACTACGGAGCGCTGTCAGTTTACGGTGAGTATATCCCGATCGCAGTTTCGGGTATCGTAATGAAGGTCAACCAGATAACATTCTCAATCGTTATAGGGCTTGGTCAGGGCGCTCAGCCGATAATCAGCTTCAACTACGGCGCGCGGAAGTACTCACGTGTGAGAGCGGCGCTGCGTTCCGCAATCACCGTCGGCGCCGGGGTGGCGGTGCTTGCATTTGTGCTGTTCCAGTTGTTCCCGCGGGAGATCATCGCAATCTTCGGCAAAGGCGCCGACGAGTATTTCGAGTTCGGCGTGAAATTCTTCCGGATATTCCTGTTTTTCACCTGGCTCAACTGCCTACAGCCTATCGCTTCCATGTTCTTTACCTCTATCGGTAAATCCTTCAAGGGAGCGTTCCTGTCGCTGACCCGGCAGATACTGTTTCTGCTTCCGCCGCTGATCGTGCTTCCGCTTTTCTGGGGTATCGACGGTATGCTTTGGGCGGGTCCCTTCGCCGACCTGCTATCAGCGGTTGCCGCTATTATCATGATAATTGTGGAGCTTCGCATAATGAAGCGTGAGGAAGCAGATTTTAAAGGTTAAGCAGCTTTTATTGACATTCAACATGACGGGCAGGTCTTATACTTGCCCGTTTTTAGGGCAATACCGCACAAAGATTGTGCGTGTATTGCGCAGTCAGATTTTTCGTCAGATTGTACAATGAGGACGACGCAAGGCTGACGCC
>JABLTL010164736.1_pt1 | contig 15547 bp, 11 predicted proteins | sample 7160151 | NCBI WGS metagenome assembly JABLTL01 (sample SAMN14651223, study PRJNA627086) | human gut metagenome | isolation source: feces | host: Homo sapiens
CTTACAAAGGACATCCGGATAAAACAAAGGAACGCCGTAGCCTGCTTTCCGAGAAAAAGTCACTATCTGCTGTCCATGTGTTCCGGCACCGGGAACTGGCGGCTAAGATTGCGATATTGACGGAGGATTTGGAAGAACAGGCACAGGGCTTCGATCCGGTGCAGCTCTATGAAGCTAAGCAGGCCATCCGCCCCGGCAAGGAGCAAGAAGCGCAGAACCGGGCACAGCAGGTTTACGGCGAGTAGTTCAGCCCGCTTTTGATGTTTGACAGCCAAAAGGAGATTTCTCGTATGCTGAATGAGGAAGCGGAACGACAGGCTGTGCGGAGGATGGTGCAGCAGGCACAGAAAATTTCTAATAATAAAAAAGACAAAGGTCAGGACCGGTAATGCCGTTCCTGACCTAAGATGAGCCGAGAAATTCAGATGCTGTTGCTGTTTATTTGTTTGTGCTGAAAAACAGCTTAAGATCATCTTCTACAGTGCCAATCCCTGCAATGCCGAAGTTTTCTATCAAAACCTTCGCTACATTAGGGCTGAGGAATGCCGGGAGAGTGGGACCGAGATGGATATTCTTTACCCCAAGGTATAAAAGCGCCAGAAGAACAATAACCGCTTTCTGCTCATACCATGCGATATTGTAGATGATAGGCAGGTCGTTGATATCATCAAGGCCAAAAACTTCCTTTAACTTCAGGGCAATTACTGCCAGAGAATAAGAGTCGTTGCACTGACCGGCATCCAGAACACGGGGAATCCCATTGATATCGCCCAAAGGCAGCTTGTTGTACCTATATTTTGCACAACCCGCGGTAAGGACCACAGTATCCTGAGGCAGTGCTTTAGCAAATTCGGTATAGTAATCTCGGCTCTTAGCTCGTCCGTCACAGCCGGCCATGACTACAAACTTTTTGATTGCACCGCTTTTTACTGCCTCAACAACCTGATCTGCCAGAGCCAAAACCTGCGCATGAGCGAATCCGCCAATGAGTTCTCCCGTTTCAATTTCAGTAGGTGCAGGGCATCTTTTTGCGTGTTCAATGATAGCGGAAAAATCCTTCTGCTCCCCGATTTCTCCCGGAATATGGGTACATCCCGGATATCCGGCTGCACCAGTAGTGTAGAGCCTGTCTTTGTAGCTGTCCTTAGGAGGCACGATGCAGTTAGTCGTCATCAGGATGGGACCGTTGAAGAAGTCAAATTCCTCCTTCTGCTTCCACCATGCATTACCGTAGTTACCGATAAAGTTGGGATACTTTTTGAATGCCGGGTAATAGTGGGCGGGAAGCATCTCGGAATGAGTATAAACATCTACGCCGGTTCCCTGTGTCTGCTCCAACAACATTTCCAGATCCCGCAGGTCGTGGCCAGATACCAGAATGCCGGGATTTTTCCCAACGCCAATATTTACCTTTGTGATTTCAGGATTCCCATAAGCATCTGTGTTGGCTTTGTCTAACAGAGCCATGCTGGAGACACCGTACTTCCCGGTCTCCATTGTCAAGGCAATCAAGTCCTCCACACTAAGACTGTCTTCCAGTGTAGCAGCTAGTGCCCGCTGAAGGAAAGCATCTACCTCGCCGTCGTCTTTCAGCAGCACATTTGCGTGCTTCGAGTAAGCGGACAGTCCCTTCAAACCATAGGTAATCAGTTCCCGTAGAGAACGAATGTCCTCGTTTTCAGTAGAAAGCACACCGACTGTTTGGGCTTTTTCCTCCCAATTATCGGAGCCATCCCATTTTGCCGCTTCGGGCAGACTGGAAGGATCTGCGATCTGTGCCAACAGCACATCTTTTTCTGTCAGTGTAGCACGGATCCTCGCCTCGACGCTCTCCTTGTCGAAGTTTGCATTTGTGATAGTGGTGAACAGATTCAAGGTGATTAAGTGATTGATTTCTGCGGATACCTGCTTCCCTTCCTGACGCAGCGCAGTCGTAACAGCCGAAATCCCTTTCGTGACATAGACCAACAGATCCTGCATGGCCGCTACATCGGGTTTTTTCCCGCACACACCAGACATGGTACAGCCTTTGCACCCAGCGGTTTCCTGACACTGATAGCAAAACATTTTTTGTTCCATAATAGACCTCCTAAAAACTATTAAAATTTGAAATAATGTAGTTGTTTTTGATTACAAAAAGCATATAGATGTGCTTATATTAATCTTCCCAGACGATTGCAGATACAGGACACGAATCGATAGCCTCTTGTACGGCATCTTGATTTTCGTCTGTTGACGGTTGATACGCTTCCGCCGTTCCCTGCTCATTCATGCGAAAAACTTTGTCGCAGATTCCACAGCAAAGTCCACAGCCAATGCAGAGATCCTGATCTACTTTTGCTGCTTTCATAAAATCACCTACATCTGTCAGTTTTACAATTGGTTAAAATACAACGACCAAAAGCATCTTGAACGCTTCCTGTCCATATACCGCGTGAGGGTGCCCGGATGGCATGACGATGGATTCCCCTTCATGCAGCAGATATTCTGTGCCCTCGATGGTGATTTTCCCAACGCCGTCCAGACAGGTAACGAAAGCGTCACCGCCCGATTCATGGGTGCTGATCTCCTCGCCCTTTGCGAATGAGAACAGGGTAATACTTACCGCTGCGTTTTGTGCCAGCGTCTTGCTTACAACCTGCCCTTCCTGATAGGCGATTTGCTCTTTCAGCATCAAAACCTCGGATTGCGCAATATTTTTCATTTTTTTACTCATAACAGTCACCTCCTGCAATATAGTTTGGATTATGTTGTCAGATATATTCCAAAGACAGAAGAATCCGAATCAGCGGTTATTCCAGAATCTTTCCATCAATCGAAATGGTGATCACCTGCCAAGGAATGAATTTTCCGCTTGCCTGCAATGCTTTTTTAGCGGCTGATTCCAGTCCGCCGCAGCAGGGAACTTCCATCCGCACAATGGTCACGCTCTGGATATTGTTGTTTTGGATAATCTGCGTCAGCTTTTCGCTGTAATCCACGCTGTCCAGCTTGGGGCAGCCAATCAGCGTAATTTTTCCACGCATAAAATCCTCGTGCATTCTGGCATAGGCATATGCGCTGCAATCCGCTGCGATCAGCAATTTGCCTCCTTCAAAATAGGGAGCGTTGACTGGAACTAATTTGATTTGGCAGGGCCATTGTCCCAGTTGTGACTCAGCCTGCATTGGAGCAGAGGGAGCAGATTCCTGTGAATGCTGAATTCGCTGCATCCGGCTGCCGGGGCAACCCCCGTGAGTGCCAGCATAGGAAGGATTCTGGCCATTCTTTTTTCTCATATTTTCTTGCACGGCCTTTTCATCATAGGCTGCGGCTTCTCGTTCTACAAAGGAAATTGCACCAGTGGGGCAGGTTGGCAGGCAATCACCCAAGCCGTCACAATAATCATCCCGCAGGAGTTTAGCCTTTCCATTCACCATACCGATTGCTCCTTCGTGGCAGGCTTCCGCACAAGCACCACAGCCATTACATTTTTCTTCATCTATCTGAATAATTTTCCGAATCATTTTTCTTTCTCCTTCTCTTGAATTTCTGCTTGTATCATAATATAATCGAAAATGAAAGTCTGTTGTTATAACAACAAAAGGAGAAAAATATGAACTTATCGAATACCTTGCTGTTTCGTGGATTGCAAGAAAAGGATATCGATTCTCTTTTGGGATGTCTAAATGCTACAAAACGCAGTTACAAAAAAGGAGAAATCATTTTGTCCGAAGGCAGCATTACAGAGAACATAGGAATTGTTTTGTCCGGCAGAGCAAAGATATCATGCAGTGATATTTGGGGAAATAGCAGCATTTTAAGCGATGTTTCTCCTGGTTCTGTATTTGCCGAGGTATATGCCTGTATTCCAGGGCAGCCAATGCTAGTCACAGTATCCGCTACTGAAGATACTTCTATACTGTTTATGAATGTCGGTAGGGTTTTGACAACCTGTACGAACGCCTGCCCGTTCCATGCAAAGCTTGCTCGAAATTTGCTGACTGTTTGTGCTCATAAAAGCCTTCAATTATCTCAAAGGATTCGGCATACCAGTTCTAAATCTATTCGGGGAAGACTGATGTCTTATTTTTCAAAATGTGCCAAGCAATTTGGAAGCAATTCTTTTCTCATTCCATACAACCGTCAACAGTTAGCGGATTATCTGAATGTTGACCGCAGTACCATGTGCAATGAGCTTTCTAAAATGAAAAGAGACGGAATAATTGAGTATGATAAAAATCGTATTTCACTTAAAGTCTAAGATAATCGCATGGTCATTTCACTGTGAAGATATTGACAGGATTTATCATCATCTTAAGAAACATCATATAGAATGCTATCTGAGCTGCAATCTTTAGATTTTACAAAATATGGTTTTAGAAGAGGAACCCCCTCACAGAGTTTTCAAAGGAAGTAGTGGCTCATCACCTAAAAATTTCTATGTGATTTTTGATAGAAAACATCCTTGACAAATCTCGTCTCAGAGAGAGTTTTTAACCAGATACGCAAAAGAACACGGGTACACCAACCTGAAAATTCTGGTGGATGACGGTTATACCGGGACGAACTTCAATCGTCCCGACGTACAGGAAGGCTTCGACCTTGTAAAGCAGGGGCTTGTCGGCTGCTGGCTGGTCAAAGACCTGAGCCGCTTCGGGCGTGATTACCTGACCGTCGGACAGTACACAGACATTATCTTCCCCAGCTACGATGTGTGGTTTATCACCGTCAATGACGGAGTGGACAGTGAACGGGGCGACAGCGAGGGTATGGCGGCAGTCCGCAATCTGTTCAATGAGTGGTATCCCCGTGATACCAGCAAGAAAGTCCGTGTCAGTCTCCATCAGCGAGGCACCAGCGGCAAGCACATGGGCAAGCCGCCTTACGGATACCGCTGCGACCCGGAGGACAAGGATCATTGGATTTTGAACGAGGATGCGGCTCCTATCGTCAAATATATCTTTGACCTGACTGTTTCAGGGAAAGGACCGAATGCCATAGCCAGAATTTTGGAAAATCAAAAAGTCCTGACGACAAAAGCACTGTATGCCCAGCGCAAAGGAAAACTGATGCCGGAAAGACCATATCATTGGGCAGGACAACCCGTTGCTGGTATTTTGGAGCGGATGGAGTACACCGGCTGTACCTGTAATTTCAAGACCTATTCCAAATCCTATAAGCTGCATTGCCGCCGTGCCGATCAGGAGCGGTACAGGAAAATGTCCGCTGACTATGAAGCGGAGCAGGAACGGTTAAAGCTCGAAATTGAAGTGACCGAAGAATGGGTGGAACAGCAGAATGAAATGAATGATGGTCTGGATGCCTTTATTGCCCTGACGAAAAAGTATGTGGACGTGACCGAACTGACACCGACGATTGTCAATGAGTATATCAAGAAGATCGAGGTGTTTGCTCCTGACAAATCCAGCGGCAAAAGACGCCAGAAAATCAAGATTTACTTCAACTTCGTTGACGAGGTTGACATTCCTGTTTTCAGCGAACCCAGTATTGCAGAATCAACCTACGGACGCAGAAAAACGGCGTGACCTTTCGGTCACACCGTCTTCTGTCCCTGTTCGTAGCCAAATAGTTACTTGTCACTATTAACCCTTATATTTTCTCACTTTTTTACAGATACGTTTGAAATTACAATGCAGTTATAGTATAATATTTGAGACTATAAAATCGAATAGGATACAGGAGATTGTTATATGACAACAATTATTATCATAGTTGTTGTTGCTTTGGTTTTTTTTGTTACCGTATGTGTCGTCACTTTTATGGTCTGGAAGCGTGAAGCGGAGATGCGTACTGACAGCATCCGTGAGATCAAAGACAACCTGCAGCGGCTTGAGGACAGGCTGACTGTCGAGACACAGCCGGAGGAGCCGACACCTTTGCAGGATGATTTGCACGAGGAAGTTTGCAGACCGGTGCTGCGGGATGCAGACCCTGCTGTCGCGGGAAGATCTCGCAGAAGCAGAAGCAGGAGCAGAGATCCGTTCAGCTGGGTTCGCAGTGAACAGGAGAGGGAAGAAACTTCGCAGACAGAAGCGCAGCAGCCGGAGGAGTGGCCGCAGCCGGAACCTTTGCAACAGACAGCAGAAATGTCGATAATGCCGGATGTGTCGGAGACACCGCCGCAGATCATACCTGAGCCGGAGTTTTCTCTTCAGGAGAGGAAGCCGGAGCCTGCCGCAGAGGATGTGGCAGAACCTGGAGACTGGGACGATGCCATGGATTTTGATATCGATCTTCCAGACGGGAATGCTGCAGCAGAAATGGCGGCAGACAATATCGCATCGATGGAAATAGAACTACCTGACCTGGATCTCTTTACAGGGCTGGGTACTTTGGACGTGAACACAGAAGAGACAGTACCTGCAGATCCGCCAAAGAATTTTGGCAGGGACACTGGCAGGAGTGGGAAAAAATATACAGCGGAAGAATTGGAAGCGCTGATCAAAGAATAGATCGCTGATCGAAAAGATCCAGAAGGAGGAACTTATGTATTGTAAAAATTGCGGAAAAGAACTCGCAGCAGATGCAAAGTTTTGCATGCAGTGCGGTACGCCGGTAGACGATGTGCCAGTACCAGTGCAGACAGCTCCTGTGCAGCATACGACGGAGAAGGCGGAACCGGCGAAAGCACCGCAGCCAAAAGCAGAACCGGTAGATGCACCTAGGGAACGTCCGGTATTTGATGAAATCAAGTGGAACGTGTCGGAGTATCCGGACCAGAACGCAGTGGAAAAAACAGAAGAAATCGATTTTAACTGGAATACGGAGCCAGTCGCAGCACCACAGCCGAAAGCAGAAGCACCGGCAGCGGTTCGATCCGAATCGGCGTCGAAAGCTCCAGTGCACAGAGAGATACCGGAAGCAAACAAAGCACAAAGTGTTCCGCAGAATAATACGGAGGATCATGTTCTGAGCGGCAAAGATCTGGACAGTGCTATATTCGGAGAAAAAGAGCCGAAAAAAGCTCCAGAATCAATGAGTGCAGCAGAACGGATCGATAAGTTCTATACCTTCAATAAGAAAAATGAAGAATTTCAGCAGCTGCTGAATAAGGAATACAACAAAGTAAAAGGTGGAAATGCCATAGAACAGGAAATATCTCAGGCAGAAGAGCGCGCATCGCAGCGTTTTGAATCCAGCAGAAGACCGGAAAATTCCACTATGGAAGAATTCCTGGAATCGGAAGGTATCGTGAAGCCATATCAGCCGAAGGCATTTGAATCCGATGTGCTGGAAAGGATCGAAGCGCAGGAGGCAGAAAAAGAGGCGAAGCGTCTGGAAGAAGAAGCGCGCCTGGCCGCTATCGAAGAAGCACGCCATGAAGCTGAGGTAAAACGTCTCAAGGAAGAGGAAGAACGCCTTAAGGCGGAAGCAGAGGCTCGCAGACTGGAAGAGATCGCTAAAATGAAGGCGGCAGAGGAAGCGAGACTGGCAGAAGAGGCTCGTAGAAAAGCGGAAGAAGAGACAAAGCGCAGAGCAGAGGAAGAAGCTCGCAGAAAAGCCGAAGAAGAAGCCAGAATAAAGGCGGAAGAAGAACGCAGAAGAGCAGAAACGGAAGCCAGAGTAAAGGCGGAAGAAGAAGCTAGACTGCGAGCTGAGGCAGATCTGAAGGCGGCACAGGAAGCGGCTAAGATCAGAGCTCAGCAGGAAGCAAGACTGGCGGCGGAAGCAGAGGCACAGTACAAGGCAGAGCAGGAGCGGAGAAGGCTGGCCGATGTGGAAGCACAGCGGAAACTGGAAGAAGAAAGAAAACGCCTGGAGGAACAGGCTAACGAGGCAGTGGCCAAGGAAGAAGTGCGCAAGGTTTTAGAACAGACTGCCCGCATGAGAGAGGAAGAAGCAGCCAAGATCAAGGCGGCAGTTGCAGGTCTGAGAGCAGATGCTGCAGCAGAACGCCAGGCAGCACAGAATCTGGTTCGCAAGGATGTGGAGGATGCACATCGTGCCACGAGAAATCAGATCAATGAAATGGCCCGGTCAGAAGCATTGCATACATCAGAAGCATTACATACAGAAGAACGTCCGGTGACGGGAAGAGACACGATGCTCTCAAATGATATGAGCAGAACGCGGACTGTAGACAAGGCTGCGATCATCGCAGGACTAAACGATGACACAGTTGTGATGAGCAAGGAAGATCTGCATGCCGCTGCTGCACCAGTCTATGAGCAGGAATCTGTGCCGGAACCGGAACCGATTTACGAAGCTCCGGTTTACGATGCACCATTGCAGAACCAGGATGATGCATTCTTTGACAGTTTGGACGCGGCAGGAGACGTTTCTAACGTACCGGAAGGCTCCGTGTTCGATGCAGAAGCTATGCCTCAGGCGCAGCCGATCGACTTTAGAGAAGAAAACTTTGAAGATCTGTCTCAGCCGCAGGAACTGAATTTCGATGAAGAAACAGAAGAAATCCAGGAACTGACAGACTTTGGTGATCTGGCGGATATCGAAGAGATCCCGCAGACACAGACGGATCCGCTTTACGATACTCGTGGATATGGCATGCCGGAAGAGCCGGCAGCGGAAGATCTGGGCCATACTCAGCGCTTTGATCCTCAGGCATTCGATCAGACGGCAGACGGTCTGCAGGATACTATGGTAGTACAGCCGGATACTGTTGTGATGGACAAAGCTCCACAGACAGATGCTTTCACAGAAAACGATTTTGATCATTACGGCGAAGCGGAAGCGCAGAATTATATCAATCAGCAGCATGCACAGCAGGGAGCTTATGAAAACGTGCAGCCGGCAAATGATTACTTTGATGGATATGCAGACGATTATCAGGATGACTATTACGAAGACGATGCAAATCTTTCCAAGAAAGAGTTAAAGCAGCGCGAGAAAGAGCGCAAACGCATGGAAAAGCAGCGCGCGAAACAGGAAAAAGCCAGACGTAAGAAGGGCGGAGCGGACTTTGCAGAAGCAGCAGATGGATTCGAAGAAGAAAAATCCGGCGGCAAGGGCAGGATCGTACTGAAAATCATTCTGGTGCTCCTGATCGTGATACTGGCAGTAGAAGTGGCCGGTATGGGCATCAAGTTCCTTGCACCGCAGAGCAAGGCGGCTGAATTCATCGATTCGCAGCTCAATAAGGTGATCCAGCTGATCACCGGCGAAGATACGGAATACAGCGTGATCGCAGCACAGGTAAGAACGGAGCCTATGGAGGACAAGACCGATCTGATCAACGCGCAGAAGGGAAAAAACAAGGGCAATGTGATCAAAAGTATCACGTACAGCTCTGATTTAAGCTATGACCAGGAAAGGGACGGCAAGGTGTCGGACCTGGTCCTATCACAGCCTATGACCCAGGTCGAATGGGGTAGAGATAAGGATAACTATCCTGTTTATTATGACGAACAGGTCGTAGGCGAGATCATTGCATTTGAGTCTCAGAGATATAATCTGATGGCCAAGGGTGATGAGAAAGTACTGAGTCTTATTGATGACAGCACCAACCTGTATCAGGACACGGCTGCGCTGAAGAATCAGCAGCCGGCAGGAGAATTCTCCAAGCTGGAGATCGGTGAGATCAGACAGGCGGGCAGCAAATACTACGTGTGGGTGAGGGAGACCGTGGGAGGCACCTCCACAGAACGCGTATATGCCATGTACCCGCAGAAGAAGTTTACCATGAAAATGTCTGCTGCCTACGATGTGTAGAGGATAGCAAAAGGAGGGTATCTGTTTGAACAGTTCGGGAGAGAAGAAGAAAAGGCATGCGGGCCTTAAAGTACTGATCGTTATTGCAGTATTGGTGTTTCTGTTCCTTTGCCTGATTGGATTTATCACGGATTTCCTGTGGTTTAAGGAACTTGACTACGTTTCCGTATTTCTTACAAAACTGCTGACGCAGTTAAAAATAGGGATACCGACATTTATTGTCGTGACATTCCTGGCTTACGTGTATTTGAAATTCCTGAAACGGGGATACTTTAAGAAGGTTGTTTCCGACGAGGTGACAGATCATCGCAGACTGAACATCATATCGTGGAGTCTGGCGGGGATCTACGGGGCCATCACTACTTTCTTCGCTGTGAAGAAACTCTGGTTCCTGCTGCTGCAGTTTGTCAACAGCACGGGATTCGACAAAAAAGATCCACTGTATAACATAGACATTTCGTTTTATGTATTCAAGCTTGACTTTATTGAAGAAGCTAACCAGCTGCTGATCGTTTTACTGATCGCATTTGCACTGCTGACGGTCATTTATTATTCGGTGCTTCTGTCGGTAAGGACTCCACAGATCTTCGAACGGGTATCGGATGATGCAAAGGAAGATAGCGGTGCGTCTGAAGAAAACGCGCAGAGCTCCGGTTATGGCGGAGGGACTGCAGGCGGGCAGTTCGGTGGTTTTGACAATATCAATGATATGTTCGGCAAGTTTGCAAAGTCTTTCCAAAACGGCGGCAAAAGTCCGTTCCAGAAGACTGCAAAGCCGAAGAAACAGTTTGATCACAGCAATTTAAAACTGCTTATTTCCATTGCGGAAAAACAGCTTATCATCGTAGGGGTGCTGTTCTTCCTGATGGTAGGCGTGAATTTCTTCCTGAAACAGTATGATCTCCTGTTTGGAAGTACAGGTGCCGTATACGGCGCGGGCTTTACCGATGTAATGGTGACTCTCTGGGTTTACAGGATCATCATGGGATTGTCCGTTCTGGCGGCGATCGGATTCGCTGTTGGTATTACGAAGAAAAAATTCAAACCGGCTGCTATCGCTCCGATCGCTATGCTTATTGTAGGAGCTGTTGGTGTGGGCGGCGCACTGGTGGTGCAGAACCTGGTAGTAACACCGGATGAAATCAATAAAGAAAGCAAGTATCTGGAACGCAATATCGAATATACTCAGTCAGCGTATGGCTTGAACGAAGTAGACATGAAGGGCTTTGAAGCGAATCAGAACCTGACCAGCCAGGACATTGCCAATAATTCAGATACCATCTCCAATATCCGTATCAATGACTATGCTCCGGCGAAGACTTTCTACAATCAGACGCAGAGTATCCGTCAGTACTATACGTTCAACGATGTGGATGTGGACAGATATATGATCAACGGGGACTATACACAGACGTTCCTGTCAGCCAGAGAAATCGATGAAGAGAAGATCAGTGACACCTGGCTGAATAAGCATTTGAAATACACCCATGGATATGGAGTGACTCTTTCCAGAGTAGATAAGATCACTTCCAGCGGACAGCCGGATATGCTCATCGACAGCATCCCGCCGGTGTCTCGTGTAGATGAGATCAATATCAAGCGGCCGGAGATCTATTTCGGTGAACTGACCTCTAACTATGCGCTGGTAAATACGTCGGAAGATGAATTTGACTATCCTGATGGAAACAGCAACAAGTATGCCAGATATGAAGGCGATGCGGGTATCAAGCTGAATCCGATCAATCGTCTCATGTTTGCCATTCGGGAGCACAGCTTAAAGACTCTGGTTTCCGGCAACATCAAGAGCGATTCCAAGATCCTCATCAATCGGAAAATTTCCGAAAGAGTGCAGGAAATAATGCCGTATCTCAGCTATGATAAAGACCCGTATATGGTTACGGAGAACGGAAAACTGTACTGGATCATCGATGCGTACACCCATACGGCCAATTATCCGTATTCAGAACCGTACAACAATGAAACCAGAACAAACTATATCCGAAATTCCATCAAGGTCGTGATCGATGCATATAACGGAAATACGGATTATTACATCGTAGACGATACTGATCCGATCGCGCAGACTTTTAAGAAGATCTACCCGGATCTGTTCAAAAACCTGGACAAAATGCCGCAGGAAATCAAAGCACACATCCGTTATCCGAGCATGCTGCTTGATATCCAGGCAAGCGTGTACCAGAGATATCATATGAACGATGTGAAGGTGTTCTATCAGAACGAAGACCTGTGGCAGATCTCAAGTGAGATTTATGGCACCAAGGAACAGGCTATGACGCCGAACTACTACATCATGAAGCTTCCGGGCGAAAATGGTGCAGAATTTGTCAACTCCATACCATTCACACCGAAGGACAAGAAGAACCTGACCGGACTTCTTGTAGCACGTAACGATGGCGACAATTACGGCAAGCTGGTGCTCTACCAGATGCCGAAGAGCAAGATCGTTTACGGACCGATGCAGGTAGAAGCACAGATCGACCAGAACACGGAGATTTCAAAGGAATTCTCTTTATGGAACTCTTCGGGTTCCAGCTATAGCCGTGGCAATATGTTCGTAGTGCCGATCGAAGATTCTCTGCTTTACATCGAACCGGTTTATCTGGAAGCAACCAATTCCAGCATCCCGGAAGTAAAGCGGGTGATCGTCGCATATGGTGATCAGATCGCATATGAATCTACGCTGGCGGAAGCGCTCAATTCCCTGTTTGGAGAAGGCAGCGCTCATGAGAGTCCGGGAAGTGAAGAAGCTTCCGGTGATACGGATACCTCAGCAGGCGGCAGTGACGCTTCTCTGAGTCAGACGGAGATCATCACCAGAGCGCAGGACGCTTTCGACAATGCACAGAAGGCACAGCAGGATGGTGACTGGGCTAAATATGGAGAATACCTTAAGGAACTGGATAAATACTTAAATATGTTAAGTGAATAAGAAAGATATTCAGGACATTCTCATAGCGGTTTTCCAGACTGCAGAGGATGTTCTGAATCGTTATAAAGAAAGAGAGTGATGCTATGATATCATACGATTTGGACAAAATGCTTTATACGATACCGGCTGATAAGCACAGCACGGAAGAAATCCGGGAAATTCTGGGGAAGCACCCGGAAATCAAGTTCGTTTCCCTGGTAGGGATCGACGTTGGCGGGCATGATACCGACGAAAAGATCCCGGTAGAGGAATTTTTGAAGGATATGGATAAATTCCTTACTCATGGAGTGCAGACGGACGGATCCAGCGTAGTGCTGCCTAAGATCGCCAAGCTGAATAATGCGAAGGTGGACATCATACCGGATAAGACGGTCAACTGGTTTGTGGATCACAACTTCAACTATCCGGATCCTGATACAGGTCTTCCGGTAGGAACATTGAGGATCCCGTCTTCGCTCGTGCATAATGATTCAGAACGCGTTGGATCCAGAGTGATCCTGCGGGATGCTATCCGGAATTTTAAAGATGATCTGATGGAACTTCTCAAAAACAACCCGTACGTGTTTGAGTATATCGATGCGGACAGCGTAGATGACATCGATAAGATCATCATCACGGCAGCTACAGAACTGGAATTCTGGGTAAAGACCCCGGATGACGATGCCGACAGAGAACAGCTGTCCACGGCTCAGATGCTGAAGGAACAGTATTGGAAAAGGACAACCGGACCGGTCCGTACTGCATTGGAAGAAACTATGCTGATCCTGCAGAAATACGGATTTGAAATGGAGATGGGTCATAAAGAAGTTGGTGGCGTAAAAGCAAAACTGGGCAACTCCGGTGTATATGATCATGTTATGGAACAGCTGGAAATCGACTGGAAGTATTCTTCTGCTGTACAGGCTGCTGATAACGAAAATCAGATCAAATATGTCGTAAGAGATATTTTCCGCATGTACGGGCTGGAAGTGACCTTCATGGCGAAGCCTATGGAAGGCGTGGCAGGAAACGGCGAGCATACTCACATGGGAGTATCTGCAAGACTGAAGAATGGCAAAATGATCAACCTGTTCGCACCGTCGGATACGGAGAACCAGTTCATGAGTCCGATCGGATTCGGCGCCCTGATGGGTATGCTTAAAAACTACGATGTGATCAACCCGTTCGTAAGCTCCAGCATTGACTCGCTGAACCGGCTGAAGCCAGGCTATGAAGCGCCTGTATGTACTGTGACTTCCCTGGGACACAGTGCCCAGATGCCGTCGAGAAACAGAACCGTTCTGGTAGGTCTGGTCAGGGAGATCGGCAATAAAATGGCAACTCGTTTCGAACTGAGATCACCAAACCCTAAGAGCAATACATACCTGGTGATCGCAGCATCCTATATGGCTATGCTGGATGGCATAAAAGCAGCACTGGAAAACGGCAAGACTTCCGATGAGCTGGAACAATCTATTTCCAAGGAATACGGACAGGAAGACTTTTATCTTGATAAAGACCGCATATACCGCAGCGAACTGGATGTGTTTGATGAATATACAGAAGAAGAACGCGATAAGTTCTTTGGAAAGGCTCCGCGGACCGTATGGGAAAACATCTCGGCGTTTGATGAGTATCCGGAAAAACTGGAAATTTTCAAGAGAGATGATGTGATGACGGAACTGGCACTGGAATCCTATCGTCAGGCGACACTGGATCAGTGGAAGACGGAACTTCACAACCGTATCGTACCGGATGTCATGGATGTGGTTCGTCACTGCACCAAGCTGCATGATGATGATGACTGCGTCGATTATGATAGATATTACTGGGATAAGATCCAGGGGCTGCGCAACCATCTGGGACGTGACCTGCTGGACGTACCGTGTCTGCTGACGCGTGTAATAAGAGCGCTGGATGCAGAAGACTACAGCACTGCCTCGCAGCTGCAGATGGAAATGCAGAAACAGGTAGAAGAACTGATGAGACTTTACATCATTTACAGAAAAAATTTATTTTAACGTTCACGGAGGGAAGATGACATGTTAGATATCAAAAGAATCAGAGAGGATTTTGATGGCGTAAAAAAAGCAGTAGAATCCAGAGGCAAAGGCGATTTTGGAATCGATAAAGTACGCGAATACGATGTAGAAAGAAGGAAGCTGCTGGCTGAAGTAGAGCAGATGAAGAATCAGCAGAGCACTTCTTCCAGACAGATCCCTGTGTTAAAAAAAGAAGGCAAAGACACGACAGAACTGATGGCGGAGATGAAGCAGCTTTCTGAAAAGATCAAGGTGCTGGATGGTCAGGTGAGCGAAGTGGAAGCAAAGCTGCGCGATGCACTGCTCAATATTCCAAACACACCATATAAAGACGTGCAGGAAGGCGCAGATGACAGCGACAACGTAGAACTTCGCAAGTGGGGCGAACCGAGAACATTTGATTTTGATGAGAAAGCTCACTGGGATATCGGAACAGATCTGGACATCCTGGATTTTGAACGCGCTACGAAGATCGCAGGGACGCGATTCACTGTTTATAAAGGCCTGGGTGCCCGTCTGGAACGTGCAGTGATCAACTTCATGCTGAATCTGCATACCGAAGAGCATGGATTTACAGAAATCCTGCCGCCGTTCATGGTAAATCGCGACGCGATGATCGGAACAGGTCAGCTGCCGAAATTCGAAGATGATATGTTCCATGTTCCTGCAAAGGATTTCTTCCTGATCCCGACAGCAGAAGTTCCGGTAACCAACCTTCGTATGAATGAAATCATCGATGAAGCAGAGCTGCCGATCTACTATACTGCATATACACCTTGTTTCCGTAAAGAAGCCGGTTCTGCCGGTCGTGACACGAGAGGTCTGATCCGTCAGCACCAGTTCAACAAGGTATAAATGGTTAAATTGGATCTGTCATTGTCATTTTGTTGTTCCTCCTCTGCTA
>JABLTL010046329.1_pt1 | contig 15525 bp, 9 predicted proteins | sample 7160151 | NCBI WGS metagenome assembly JABLTL01 (sample SAMN14651223, study PRJNA627086) | human gut metagenome | isolation source: feces | host: Homo sapiens
CGCGAAAAAGCATATGAACTTGGCTATATGCCAAATACTGTCTCTCAATTTTTAAAGAGAGAAGGCAGACAACTAGTCGCTATAGTCGCTGGTAATTTCCAAAATTATTTCTTCGTTACTCTTTCAAACAAGCTGGTGAATACGTTGTTTCTTGCTGGATATGACTACACCATTATCAACATGAACAACTTCTCCTCTTGTGACCTAATAAAACAATGTATATCTCAAAGAGTAGACGCCATCATTTCCTTAATTCAACTCGATGATAACGCTCTCGAGATAGCAAAGTTACATAACATCCCGATTATTTGCTTAGGCAATAACAGCGAATCCCTTGATTTTGACTTTATTGAGCCCTCTAACAGCTCAGGAGTCAATATCGCGGCAAACTATCTACTAAACTATCATGGCATTAGCAAATTAATCTATGTCTATGACCATGATAATGAAACTTGCATAAAAAGAGGCAAGCTATTCGAAGAAGCCGTAAAGGAAATCAACGCCCAAGCAGAAGTCAAAGCCATAAAGCTTGAAGAAGCAATCGAAACTTTGCCTAATTTAGTCAGAAAAGGCTATACAGGCGTATTCTGCTTCAACGATGAGATTGCCTATATCCTTTTAGATGGAATCAACAAAAAGATACCTAACTTCCGAAGAATCTATCCTCGTTTCCATCTTATTGGATACGATGCTGTCTGCACCCACTTAATTGGTATGGTAGACATTACTTCAATCGATTACGATTATGACCTTTTAGCGGAAAAGTCTGTCGAATTATTAAAGGATCGTCTCCTCAATCCAAAAAAGGAAAGAGCGGCAATCAAAATCCCTTGTCACTTACACCAAAGAAAGATCAATTAAAAAATGGTTGGCAACCGCCAACCATTTCTTTTTATATCCTCTACTGCGCCTTTTTCTCGCTAACGTGATAATAAATCCTATCTCCCGTAATAGCGTCGAAGAAGAGTAAGTCTTCCTTAGCAAAGCTAAGCATGAGTCTAGAGTTCATATCAACGTGGGTCTTAGAATCGATTTTTGCGGTCATATCGCGTCCAAGGAAGTCAAAATGGATAATGTATTCGTTACCTAACAATTCGCAGACCGTTGGTTCCACCTCAAAGTAATTTGAAGGGTATTTTTTCTTCTCATCCTTTAAGGTGATATTCATTCTTTCAGGTCTAATCGCAAAGACAATCTTATGCTCGTTAGTAATAGCATCTTTCAAGTCGTTAATCTTTTCTTGGAAGATTCTTCTATTCGCTTCTTCAGGAGTTTCATAGACTTCATCATCTTTCTTCTTTCGAATGAGATTTAGAAGCTTGCTAAAGATAGATTCTTTTGCTTTGGCTTTAAAAGTCTTTGATTCTTCATTGCCGACGCTAGAAAGAACTTTAAGGATAAATTCTTGAGAATGGTAATCCGTATCAAAGGAAGAGAATACTTTCACAAATTCATCATACTTATCCTTATAGAATTCGTTGTGGGCTTTAACAAACTTGCTATCGATAGGGAAGGAAATATCATCATTGATTTTGATGATCTTTTCTTCTGGTTTATAAGTACCTTCAAAAACGTTGATAGAAGGAGAACCGACAAACTTTGCAACAAAGAGGTTCTTTGGATTGTTATAGATTTCGCTTGGAGCATCTATTTGTTGGACAAATCCTTTCGACATAACAACAATTCTGCTAGCCATCGTCATTGCTTCGGTCTGATCGTGAGTAACGTAGATTGTTGTAGCGTTGATGCGATTATGGATTTTAACAATCTCACTTCTCATGTTTAAACGAAGTTTGGCGTCGAGGTTAGAAAGAGGTTCATCCATTAAGAAGAGAGGAACATTTTTAACAATGGCTCTACCTAAGGCGACTCTTTGCATCTGACCACCAGATAATTCTTTAGGAAGACGACCAAGATAAGGTCCTAAATCGAGAACCTTAGCGGCATTGAACACTCTTTTCCTAATCTCATACTTGTCCATCTTTCTTTCGACAATTTCAACATTGCCATCTTTGTTCAAATATTGGCATTCTTCATCAAGAGCAATCTTGTTTTTCTCAATGTCTTCTTTTTCAATGGCAATTTCTTTATCGATAGTGGCTAAATAAGAGGCGAGTAATTCGTCGCATTTCGCTTTGTCGTTTAAGATAGGATCAAGATGTCCTGGGAAGCCTAAATTGAATAATATCTCTCCACCAGTCAAAGAAATATCAAGTGCTTCAGATAAGGCTTCAAAAGGCTTAATCATACCATGGGTCGCGTCTTTTTTGGCTTGGTGAATGATTTTAACAATCTCCACAAAGGTTTTTGACGTGAGGATGTTACGCACTTCCAATAATCCTTTGAGTTTCTTTCTTACAACAGGGAATTTGTATTTATTGATTGTAAGAGGGAAGGCGATATTGTCATAAACCGACATTTGTGGATAAAGGGCATAGCTTTGGAAGACGATAGCAATATGACGGTCTTTGCTAGGCTTGTAGTTCACAAATTCGTTATTGATATAAACATTTCCGTTAGAGATATCCTCTAAACCTGCAATCATTCTTAAAGTCGTGGTTTTACCACATCCGGAAGGGCCAACGATGACAATGAATTCGTTTCTTTGAATGTCTAAATTAAAATTGTAAACAGCCTTGGCACCATTTGGATAAACCTTCTCTAGGTTTTGAATAGAGATAAAGGAATTCTTTGCTCTTTCCAAATCACCGTTTTCGGTTATGACTTCATTTATTTTGCTTTCTTTTTTCATAATAAAACCTCTTTATCTCTTCACCCCTGTATTTGCAAGTCCATCAATCATCTTGTTTTGAACAATGACAAAGACAATTAAGATAGGCATTAAGGCAAACATGGCAGCCGCAGACTGAGCTGCTTTTAAGCTCCAGGAATTTACGCCACCGGTATAAGCAACAAGCGCGACGTTGATGGTCATATTCAACGTTTTCCCGCCTGTAATTAATTGAGGCCATAATAAGTCATTCCAAGAACCAACGAAGGTAAATAAGACAATCAAAAGGATCGTAGAACGAGCGAGTGGCAAAACAATTCTTCTAAAGACAAGGAAATCGCTAGCCCCATCGCTTTTTGCACTTTCGATAATATCCTTAGGGATAGAATCAAAGAAATTCTTCATCAACAATAAATTGAAGACACCTGACACCCCTGGGCAAATAAGCCATAAATAAGGATATAAATAAATCTTATCAACCGATTCAATGCCGTTACTCATACTCTTCAAACTAAACAAAACAACATTGCTTAAACCCGTTGTTTTTCCAATCGAGACAAACATGGAATATAAAGGAGTCGTTCCAATAACCCCTGGTATGGTCATAAAAACAATTAAGACCGCGAGAATGATGTTTCTGCCTCTAAATTTAAAGAATACGAGAGCGTAAGCTGCTAAGGTATCCACAATAAGAGTAAGGATGACGGTAGTGAACGTAACAACAAAGGAATTGATCATCCAAATAGGCAAATTATCTAAACGTCCATGGTTAGAAGTATTTAAGAAGCCTAAATAATGTTCAAAAGTCCAATGTCCTATTTCAGGAAGAATGGTTGGCTTCCCTGACATCAAAGAAAATTCATCTTTCAAGGAAGTGCCAAACAAATACACGAAAGGTAACACCCAAAAAAGGCATACGACAAACAAAATAATGAAAGAAATGGTTTTGTCTTTCCTAATTTGTCTTTCGCTCTTCGATAAGTGCGAACGCGTTAAACTGTTTTTCACGTGTATTACCTCCTTTCCTATCTTTCATAACAACCCTTTGAATGAGGGAGAATAGCATGACGAATAAGCCGAAGAAGACGGCTAAAGCGGATATAGCACCGGTCTTTGACGCAAACGCTGTCGAAGAAATGAAGGTTTGAATCAAAATCATTGGGGTTTGTGGGTTCGTAAGAGTTGGCTTATTCGTTGTTCCAAATAACGTATAAGGCTGACCATATAATCCCATATAGCCAATTAAGGTGGTGAACATGCAAAGTTGCAAAGAGCCTTTGATGTTTGGCAAAGTAACTTTCATAAATTGAGAAAATTTACCTCCGCCATCCATTTCACACGCTTCATATAAAGATTTTGGAACATCCCTTAAAGCTGCAGACAAAATAACGAAATTCTGTCCTGTCTGCCACCAAATGGAGACCAACAAAATGATGATCCATCTACTTGTTTCATTGCCAAGGAAGTCAATATTCGTTCCAAGCAAGGAGTTAAGCAAACCGGATTTATCACTTGCAAAAATCGAGCCGAAAATAATACCGACAACGGTAATGGAAGTAACAGCTGGTAAGTATAGAATTGCTCTAAATAACTTGTATAAAGGTGGCTTTTTGTTAATTAAGATAGCAAAAAGCAAAGGAACGATTATCAAGCAAGGAACGGCAACAATATCAAATAATAAGGTTTTGCCAAAAGCAGGCCAAAACAGCGTCGATATTGCCGATCCACTCTTGAAAAGGTTCACATAGTTATCAAATCCAGCAAAAGAAGAAGAGCCTAAATCATAAGGATTATAATTCATGAAAGAAATAATAATGCCCATGAATAAAGGCACGACGCTAAAGAAAATAAAGAACAAAAGATAAGGTCCAACGAACGCTATAGCTAAGCCATAGCGTCGTAAGATCTCTTGTGCCTTTGAAAATTTTTGAGAATGTGATTTCTCCATTGTTTTACCCTAAAACGAATTAACTAGCGAAATCGATAACAAGATTGACAGCATCCTCACTGCTTTTCGCTTTCGTTTCAATATCTGCGTCAGTAACGTTGTTCTTAAATAAAGATGCCATCATGGAATCCATTTCACTAAAGGTGGTGTCGTAATATGGAGTGATGCCAGAAGAAACAAATTCATTTAAATCGGTATAGAAGGCTTCTGTGAAGTTTTTGATATAAGAATCATTCTGATATCCAGCATCATTACGAACGATGTGTGAGGCGGAAGTGTGTCCACCCTTAGCCCATTCGATACCTGCGTCGACATTCTTATTAAAGAAGTTCATGAATTCAACACAAGCTGCCTTCTTTGTAATATCTGTAACGGTGTTAGATAAAGCGAGAGCGTGTGAATCGCCATAAATCTTATATGCGTTTGGATTTGCCCCATCTTCTTGGAAAAGCGTAGCAATAGAAGCTCCACCAATATAGTTGTCCTTTACTTCGGCAATAGTTTTTCCACCATTATCGGAAGCATATTTCGATACTAAGGACTCAATCATCCATGGATCATAAGCAAAGAATAACGCTCTGTTGGATGTGAACATGCTAAGTCCCGTTGTAACAGAAAGACTTGGGTTAGAGATGGCGTTGCCACCGAAGAATAAACTATTAACAGATTTGACTGCCGCTTTTAAGGCATCTAAGTTCTCTGGATTAGAAGACCAATCTACTTTATAAGTATCTTCATCAAAGAATTTGAATCCGTTTTGGGCTAAAGCTGTTCTTACTAAATACCATTGGAAAAAGTTTGTGCCGGTAGTTGGAGCGACAAATGGGGTGAATCCACTGCCCTCACCATTCTTCGCTTTTTTACAAACTTTGATGAATTCTTCTCTAGAAGAAGGAAGAACACCGTTGTTATATTTCTGCAACAATTGCTTGTTATAAACAAGAATTTGAGATTGAGCATCTACTGGAACATCAAAAGTATAGCCTTCATATCCTAAGTCACTATAACTTGATAAGGTGTTGATAACGTCTGCTTTAGAATAATTAATGCCCGCTTGTTTAATAACTTCATCAATTGGTTGAATGATGTGGTTTTTAGCAAAGGTTGGATGTCCTTTGATGTGAGACATCAAGATATCTGGTGCGTCTTGATTTTGGCTAATACGATCAGAAACCGTTTTTTCATAGGTGTCCTGTCCAATATTTTCGACACTAACGGTGATTCTGCCTTTGTATTCATTGTTAAAGAGCTTGACAACGTTGTTTAAAGAGGCAACATCTTCTCCCGCGACAACGGAAGCAAGGGAAACGTTAATCTCATCATAAACGATTTCCCCATCCTTTTTTTCTAATGTCCCTGTGGTCGTCCACCAAGGGTTGCTGATGGTATTACCCTTACCATTTTCACTAGAAGAGCCGTTTTCACCACAGCTAGCTAATATCGCTACAAGCGAAAGAGTTGATAATAAGAATTTTTTCATATCTGTAATATCTCCTAATTATTTCTTTATTAACTTAATGGCTGAACCACCATTGGCATCCATTTTGATTGTGATGGCATCGCCTTTTTTGACTTCTTTGGTTTCAACATCAACCGTGCTTGAAGCCCCACTTGTGCCATTATCTTTATAGATTTTAGCTTCGTAGTTTCCCTCTCCAAGGAAATCGAGTTGGACGGTAGTTTCTTTCTTTCCATCTAAGCAAGAAATAGCTCCAATCCACCAATTATCATAATTCCTTCTGGCTAAGATGGCGTATTCTTCGACATTGCCTTCGATATAGTTGATTTCATCCCAGACGCATGGAAGTTGCTTATAGAATTCCTTATAGTTGTTTTCCAAGTAACGGGTTTCTTTATCCGCCATCGAAGGGGTGCCCGATTCAAACATGATGTTTAATGCCATTTGATGAGCGGCAGTAAGGCCTGATCTAAATGGTTTAACCACAGGTGTGAAATCACTTGGGCCAATCACCGCACGAATGAAGGTATCGAAAACGGTTTGCTGAGTGTTCACCGATTTGAATTCGTTACCACGAATGGCTTCACGATTGATAACGTGAGGGTATTTTCTTCTTTCGCCAGTTGGCTTATTGCAACCATGGCAGTTTACGACCATTTGATATTCGGCAGTAACCTTATAGAAAGTGTCGTATTGAGCAATGGTTTGCTTATCTTCCATTTGCCCATCAGGAACGATGTTCGCATTTTGTCCATCCCAGAAGTCTACTTTAAGACCATCAATTCCTAGGGATTTCCATTTCTTCATCTTTGTACGCATCTGGTACTCAGTACCAAATTCGTTGAAGGCGTCGCCCCAAGCAGCAACCTTGATATTTTTTTGGTGAGCATAACTAGTTAAGGCTCTGATTTCGGAATCGCTTCTAGAAGCTTGCCATCCTCCGTCAATAAGCACCCAATGCCATCCCATTTCTTGTGCAAGGTCGATGTATTTTCTTTGGAGGCTGTAATCATTTTGGGAAATCGAATCCTTATAATAGAGCCAGCTCCAAGCATTCATTCCTGGTTCAACCCAAGAATAATCGTATGTTTTCTTTTCCTCTTCGCTTAAGGTGTCATAGTTCGCAGGCTTGTAATAGTCCACATCTCCATAAACGTCCTCAACCAAATTGGATTCAACAACCGTTTTAATATCACCGACGATTCCCACTCTCCAAGGAGAAGAGAAACCGTTTGTCACATCAATTGTATAATCTGGATTCTTACCATGAGCTTTTGGATAAACAACCTTAACCGTCTCGTTATTATCGGAGATTGGTTTTAAGAAAGAACCATGATATTGGCTTCCAATCAATTCGGATTCGGTGATTAAGGAATAAACGCCATCAGTTTCGTATAAGAATGGCATGGAATAGGAACTGGTTCCTAATCTATCGCTTCTCTTATAAGCGAAGTTTTCTTCGTAAGAATACCAGTAATATCCATCCTTATTTCCGCTAGGCTTATATTCCATTCCATAAGTCTTGCTCTTATTAGGAAAAGAGAATTCCGTAAGTTCATCTGTCCAGGTGATGGTGTTTGGTGCATCATCAAGAGCCTTATTAATGCTGTATCTAAAGGCGTAGCCATCATTAAACATTCTGAAGGTAACATCTAATGAGAAATAATACTCATTAAAAGTTACGGTCATTTCATTATAACTAACTTCGTTATGACGTCTTTTTCCGGTGATGGAATCATAACTGAAATCAACCGTATTGGTTTTTACTTCTTTGAAAGTAAGGTACTGACTTAAATCCAAATCGTTAAATGTCATTCCAAGACGGGAATTATTCACGACGTTCTTGCCATCTTTTTTGACTTGATAATAGATTTCGCCATTGTCAGTCAAACTCACTTCAGCAGTAAGAGATTTATCCTTAGATTGAACGCTCCACTGAGCTTTTGCATCGATTGCAGCACCAGAAGAAGAGGAAGATGATGTCTCATTTTGGCATGAGGCAAGTAATACTGGCAAAGCAAGAGCGAATATAAGTACTGATTTTTTCATAAAATCACCCCTTATCCAACTAATGCTCCAATACTTTCACCCATCATGGACACTGTAGATTCGATAAGTTTTTCATTGTTTGGCCCGATATCAAGGATGTTTTGGAAATAACCATTATCTTTGTTGTTAAAGACAGTCCATTCGGCAAAGTTACCAGGCAAAGTAATGAAATTGTTTAAATCTTTAGCAAAGGATCTAACTTTTACTGACAAAGAGTTGCTCGTTGTTTGCATATATCCGTTAAAGATATCTTTACGGGCTGGAATAACACCAATGTCGCTAATCTTTTCTGCATTCTTAGAGAACCAGTCAACAAAGACACCAGCAGCTGCTTTCTTATAAAGGTCAGCTGGTCCAGTATTGGTTACGGCAAAGGAGTAGTTACCAATGAAATCTTTGGTATTTTCAACATTGCCAATATTGAACAAATTCGTAACAGGCATAACGAGTGTGCTAGCTGAATCAGAGGCCATATTCAATAAGGTATAGGTTGATGCGAGTCCGAACAATGCATCACCGGTTTTTACTTTGCTGAAATTCTCTGTGATGCCAGAGTCAAAGGTACCATCGCAAACGCCTTTGACTTCACCTTCGCTAGAGAAAATATCGATAATGGATTTGGCAGCGTTGATAGCGTTCTTATTAACCTTCCCATCTTTATCGGCGAAATCATTGTAATAGGTGTCACTTTCGGCATCGTATTTATAAAGCATGGCATCATTTTGTGACCATGGTAAATTGGCTGCATTTTCATTAAATGTCCAATCATTATCCGTAACGATAGCGCCTTTGCCTTCGCCTTTTTGGAAAGCCACCATGGCACTATGGAAATCTTGATAAGTGTTTGGTAAGGTGCCCTTTGTCTTATATGGTTCGTAATATTGTGCGAGTTTTGCTTTATTTACGCTTAAAGCAGGAACAACGTGAGCAAGAGGATAAGATTTCAATTTGCCATTCACATAACAATCAGAAATGGCGGTTGCTCCAAATTGATTGGCATCGAACTTGATTTTTGCAAGATTCAAAACATCTTCCATATAGTGATAGTCTGTCGCTCTATTGAAAACGTTTGTTTGATGGAATTTAGCAGTAATCTTTCCGGTATTTTCACTATTATCGGCAATGACATTAACCTTGATCTTGCCTTTATATTCTGCGTTAAATTTCGCGATAATGCCTTTTACGAAAACGTCACTTAAAACCCAGTTGTCATTTACGGCAACATTGAAGGTAACGTTACTAAATTTAACGCTTCCGTCATCGTTATATTGAAAATTAGAAATGTCGTTATATTTGGCATATAAGGTGATATCACTTTCCAAAACGGTTGACGAGAAGACAAATTTATTGGAAAGAGCCTTGTCGGTATACCAACCTTCTACTTCATAGCCAAGTCTGTCTGGATTTGGAGCAAAGTCAGCACTTAAGGTTTCGCCTTTATAAGCGGAAACGGTCGTAGGTTTGCTTCCTTCATAGTTATAGTCGAAGGTAACTGTGACAGGGATTTTCTCCACTTCCACATTCCATTTTGCATAGACGGTTGTATCTTCATTGATAAGGGTTTTGAAATCGAAAGGAACAGAGAGATCCTTTGTCGTGTACCAATTATCTAAAGAATAGCCTTTTCTTTTTGCAGTCCAATATCCCGCTCTAGAATTAGCTTTGATGGTAACGACTCTGTTGGCAGGCGCTCCTTCATAATTCAAATCGTAGGTGAAAGTATATTCATCCTTCACGACTGGTGTATCGTTTTGATTACAACCCGCTAAAGTTCCAAGCAGTGCTAAGCTCGATACAAAGAGTTTGAGAGATTTCGTTTTCATAGTATCCTCCTTAGGATAGTTACTCGGCTTTTTTCCAATGAAAAGCCTTAAAGGTATTTGTTCCCTGCGTTAATTTTAGAGCCCATCAAAAATTTGTTTATACATTAAAATTAACATTTCATAAAAAGAGGGTTTTTTCTTAAAAGAAAAAGATGGCGGATTTTGGTCCGTCATCTTTTAGAACTATCGAAGTTATCTCGTTAATAGAAACGATTCTTTTCTAGTCTGTTTTGGTATTTTAGGCAACGTTTTCGAAGGTCACGGCATAATTGCTAATGACGCCAGCGAATTTCTCAGCATGGAAGACAACATACTTAGGGCATCCTGCAATTCCTTTGTTGCCATCGTTGTACTTAATAACCTTTTCAGTTGACCAAGTAACTGGGTTTTCTCCAGTAGAAGAGATCTTAACACCATAGGTTTCTTCAGCAGTGCCAGAAACATAGCTGGTTAATTCGACGTGGAATTTTCCATTAGCGGCAACTCCCTTCATGGCTTTGGTGATATCATCACTTAAATTGGTATCAGTTCCGCCAACTTCAGACCATTCAAACTTCGCTTCATTGATGAAATTTAAGTATTGAGAAACGGAGAATTTGGTAACGGTTTTCTTATCGTGGAATGCACGGATGTCGAAATTGATTTTACCCCAGTTTCCACCATCACCGAATTTTGTGGCTTGCATATCAAAGGACGTCTTCCATTTCTTGATTGTAGTAGCAGTAAGAAGCTCGTTGCTAGTTACCATGCTGTCATTGAAGCCGATATTTTCATCAACGACTTTATCAAGATAAGTGAATCCGTTCTTTTGGAATGTCGCAGGTTGTTTAGCAAGAGTCTCACCATATTTGGCATAGTATCTGAATTGAGATTCTGGTTTAACGGAATTCAATTTCGTCATAGCCGCTTCACCTTCTAAGATAGTGAAATCACTTAAGGTGACATCTGGTGCAACCTTGCCATTACCAACCAAGGCAATGCCTGGCATGGAGTCAAGTTCAAAGAGATCTGGGTTTACATCAACATAAGCGAGAGCACCATTGAGGAAGTAATAGACATTATTTCCATCTCTAGCAACGCCGAGTCTGGTATCACCTTTGTATGGATCGAGAGTGGTAACGCCATTAAGCATATCCATGCCGGACCACATTCTTGGTTCCCACATAAGGTTCCAGCCTTTAACGGTCTTGGAATTAGCAAGTTCAACACCACTGCCATTTGGTTTATATCCGAAATATGTCAAAGGATAATCTTCTGTAGGAGCGGTCGAAGGATTGGTAATATTGGCTGCGCAAATGAGCATGTTTCCACTTGCATTTGTAATCTTAGAAACCTTCCATTCAGCATAATATTGTTTGCTAAGACCACTTGGTAAATAGAAGCCTCTAAGTCCTTGGTCTAGATCCTCGCTTCTAATGACTGGAGCAGTCGCTTCGTTTTCAACCTTGATTGTAGCAGCTCCATCAGCAAGAATTCTTTGATAGACGTTGACGTTGATGGTCTTCTGGCAAAGGGCGGCACCTGCTTTGTCTTTTGCGGTATAAGTAATAACTTGGTTACCGGTAATATTTGAAGAGAAGATTCCATCGTTGCCGAAGGCTTCATCCTTATCGCTTGTAACGGTGATGTATTGAGTGATGTCATTACCGTCTTTGTCGTATGCAACCGCTGTAGGAATATCTAAGTTATCCCCTTGTCTAACGGTATATCCACCTTCTTTTTCACCGATGAGCTTAATGGTTGCTTGACCCTCAACACGATCAGCTACTTGAACGGTGATTTCTTTTAAGGTTTTGTTTTCTTTGCCTAAAACCTTTAATTTCGTGCTTCCGACGCCTAAGGCTTTGACATTTAATCCATTCACTTCAAGAACACTTGTGTCTTCTGCTTTAACAGAGATGAGTTTTTGTTCAAGAGCGCTAGCTGCAGTCAAAGTGACAGCATCTTTTCTACCCATGTGAGCAGTAAGGGTTAAATCAAGTGCCTTAACCGTATTGATTGCCATATTTGGTAAGAAGGCCGCCTCATTGTTGATGGTGACAGAATCAACCGTTACGCTCTTATCGAAAACGGTGAACGTGATGTTATCGGAAATGGTTTTGTCTTTTGTTGATTCAACGGTAATGGTTGCTTCGCCAGAAGCAAGAGCAGTAACCTTTCCTTCATTGTTGACGCTGACTTTTGTTTCATCCGAAGAATAGATTTTTACGTATTCTTTTTGGATAGCGTCCGCGAACGTGATGTCGTAGCTCTTATCGCCTTGGACAGCAGATAAAGAGAACTCGAGAACTTTGGTATCTGTTACATATAAGTCCGTGCCAATTTTCGCCTTATTTGAAATACTCACACCAGTTATTTCAGTGGCAGGCGTATTGCATGAGACTAAGCCGCTTGCAACTAAAAGAGCGGCAAAAGATACACTCAAGACCTTTTTTAGTTTCATTTTTTCCTCCTTGGTTAAATGGATAACCGTTTTTTGATATTTCCATTCTATGTTCCAAAAAATTGAAAAAATATATGCAAAAATTTCCCTTCTCAGAGTTCAACTATGTTGAAAGAAAACAACATTAAAATTAATGAAGTATTTTCGGCTAAAAAAGGCAAATCATTAAAATTAACGATAGCAAAACACTCTCGTTAATCACAACAATTGTTACCAAGGAGTGTCCTTATGAAACAACAACTTCCGGCTTACCCATTATTTATTCAAGACCCTTATTTCTCTTTCTATTCAAATGGAGAGTTACTAAACGATTCCGATGTAACTTTCTGGACTGGATGCCCAAGAAAGATGTTCGGTTTCTTAAAAGTAGATGGAAAAGTCTATTCCTTTCTAGGAAAGAGCGATAAAGAAAAACTAGAACAGACCAATATCGAAATATCCACGTTCAAAACCACTTATTTCTTCAAAAAAGAGGATTTTGAATTCATCGTCCATTTTGTCTCTATATTGCCATTAGACGACTTGGATCTTCTTTCTCTTCCTCTTTGCTACATGTCTTACGAATTCAAGTCGGAGAATGCTCATGAAATTGAGGTGGCATTATCCCTTAATGAGAATTGGCTTTATAACGATGAAAATAAAACGTTATCACATGGCGTAAAGGGAAATAATTTTACCTTTAATAGCTATGAAGTCTCTTCTTTTAGAGCAAACAGACAATTTATCTTAGGACAATCTTGCGATGAATTTTTGCCAGAACAAGGTTCGTATTTCTTAAGCGGTGAGAAGTCTTATTTCATTGATGAGAAATCATTGGAAACATATCTAGAAAATCGTTTTGTTCCATCTAATGACGAGGAGAATAAATGTTTGTTGGCCTTAAATAAAAAGAAGGCAGGCATTATTGCAATCGGCAAGGATGATTATTTCTCTTTGCAGTATTTCGGTGAAGCCCTTAGTTGTTACTATTTTAGAAACGGCAAAACCATCTTCGACGCTTTCGCTTATTTGTATAAGAATCTCAACAAGATTGAAACAAAACTAGATAAGTTCGATCTAGATTTGAAAGAGAAATGCAAATTGGTGGATGAGGATTATTACAAAATCGCTGTCGCAAGTTACCGTCAAGCAATTGGCGCCCATAAACTTGGAATCACCAAAGACAATGAATTAGTGTTTATTTCTAAAGAATGCGGATCCAATGGATGTGCTGCAACCGTGGACGTCACCTATCCAACATCTCCTCTTCTCTATCTCTATAACCCAGCTTTGTTACAAGCTAGTTTGAAGCCAATCTTTGATTTTGCCGCCATGCCTATTTGGAAATATAACTTCGCTCCTCATGATGCAGGCAGATACCCAACCTTAGTTGGACAAATCTACGCTTATAAGTTTGATAAGCCAAATCCGTATGATAGTTACGACAACATATTTACCTTCCCTTCTAACGCAGACGTATATGACTTCAAGTGCCAAATGCCTGTAGAAGAGAGTGCGAATATGATCATTCTTTCTTATGGTTTGTATCACTACTCAAAGAAATTTGATTATGTGAAAAAGAACTATAAGTTCCTTAAGAAATGGGCCACCTACTTATTAAAGAACGGCCTTATTCCTACCAACCAATTATGCACGGACGATTTCTCTGGAAGATTGGATAAAAACGTAAACCTTTCCATCAAATCCACTATCGCTCTTCGCTGTTTCTATGAAATAGCTAAGAAGATGGGTGATGAAAAGGCGGCAAAAGACTTCAAAGAAGGATACAAAGATTTTGTTGCTCATATCGAAATGATATCCAAAGAGTTAGACTATTTACCTCTGACCTACCAAGATGGCGATAACCGTTATTCTTTGAAATATAACTTGGCTTTCGATACGGCTTTCAAATTCCATCTATTCTCTAAAGAACTATATCAAAGGGAATTCAACGAATATAAGAAACATTCTGACTTATTTGGAACTCCTTTAGATCCTCGTAGCGATTACGTCAAAGCCGATTGGTCGATGTGGGTAGCCTCTTTTGCTGATGAGTCTCTTAAAAAAGAGCTAATCAAAGAAACCATCTATTTCCTTGAAAATAGCAAAGCTAGATATGCCTTCCCAGATTGGTATCGAAGCACATCTGGTGAAGTCTTCACCTTCAAGAGCCGTACGGTTGTTGGAGGAAACTTCTTACCTCTGCTTATAAAGTTAAAATAACAATATGCCCTTCATCCAAATTACGGATAAGGGCTTTTTTAATCTAGGGAATCGCTTGAAGATACGTGACAGATCTTATCTTCCAAAAACTGATTGTTTTGGGATAAGAACATCATTAACAAAGAAATAAGAGGAAGAATGATGGAAAAGGCCACTACAACTTGTAAAGGGAAATGAAATATCGCCATAGAGTTATTTATCGCATAACTGAAATAAAAGAGAGTGAAGACACCATAGGAAATCAAACTCGTAAGGATAGACAATAAACCATGTAAAAGACCCATAAACCGATGGATGGGTTGGCTCTTTTCGTTAACTATGTACGTGTTCATAATGAGGTTTCCAGGTGTTTTGCCACTTGAAAAAATAAGTGGGAAAAGGCAATAAATAATGAACCCACATACCAAATAACAAATAGAGAAGGCTAAAAGATGTAACCCATATACTGGTTTTTCTAAACCCGAAAGAGAATCTCTTAAAGAATTATAACGGCTCGAATATGCACTGATCTCCTTAACCGTTTTGCTATAAGCATTACTAAAAGAAACTTGGAACTGTTGAAAGATTGTATATCCTTCCGAATCCGTGTTCCCTGTATTTAAATAATCAAGCATCTTGCTTGCCGCATTGAAGGTGATAATAGATTTGTTCCCTAAATATTCATCCGCATTCTCAAACGCATCGTTGTTAAGATATTTTCTCAGATTATCAAAAGATAATACGTCCATATAAAAATACGTATACTTATTGCCTTTATTGCTATATGGGTCCGTTAAATTTGGTTTTACGTCATCGCTTTCTCTTTGGATAAAATAATAATTTGCTAAGAAATCATTAACGTATTTCCCATCTTTTATATAGCCAAAGGAA
>JABLTL010042673.1_pt1 | contig 15503 bp, 16 predicted proteins | sample 7160151 | NCBI WGS metagenome assembly JABLTL01 (sample SAMN14651223, study PRJNA627086) | human gut metagenome | isolation source: feces | host: Homo sapiens
AGTTAGGGCAAATACTAGTTTCTTTAGAACCCGTTAATTATTAAATAAATACATAGAAAATGACTCTCTACGAGCACTTGCAAAAGCATATGGATGTTGTTATGAAGTGTTAAGAAGAAACTTAAAAGAATATATTGGAGAAGAAAACTGGCAAACGTATGTAAGAAACAAAAGAGGCAGAGGAGAGAAAAATAGAGAAGTAACACTAGATGATATAAAAATAGTATATAGAAGAGCTTTTGCTGAAGAAATAAAACAAATCATAACCTTAAAAGAAACAAAAGAGGAAGAAAAACCAAAAGTTAAAAGCTTAGGGAGGAAATAATGAAACACTTACCAATAGAAATAGTATATGAAGAATATAATAATGGAGCTACTACAATAGAACTTTCAGAAAAGTATAATTGCTCCGTGACAACCATAAGAAAAAAGTTAATAAAATATTGTGAACAAACAGGATTAGACTTTAAAAAAAGAAGTAGAGGACCATTTAAAAGAGAACTTCCAAAAGAAAAAATATATAATGAATATATAAATGGAGAATCGAGCCCAAAACTTGCAGAAAAATATGGATGTAGTAAAGGCAGAATTCTTAATGAAATAAAAAGATATGCCAGAAGATATAACTTGCCATTATATATAAAATCAAACGATACTAGGCCGGTAGAATTACCAATTGAAAAAGTATATGAAGAATATATAAATGGAAAAGATCAACAATGCCTAGCAAAAGAATATGACTGTTCATCAGTAACGATATCAAGAAAGCTTACCCGTTATTGTAAAGAAAATAATATAGACTTATCAAAAGCGAAAAAAGATGTCGAAACAAAAAAATTAAAAGAATTATATGAAGAACATAAAAGCGGATTAACCCCGACTGAACTTTCAGAGAAATACAATTGTTCTAAAAGAATAATAATTTTAAGACTACATGATTATGCAAACTTAATGGGAGAAGAACTAGTATTTCCAAGAAAAAGTTATGACAGAAAAAATATATCTGATGAAGAAATATATAAGCAATATAAAAGTGGTGTACCTAGTACAGTAATTGCTAGAGAAAACAACTGCACACCAAGAACAATAATGTTTAGATTAAGAAGATATAGTCAAGCAAATGGACATGATTTAATAGTTAATAGTCGTGCCGATAAGATAGAAGAACAACGCTTAAATGAAATGTATGAACTATCACGTGCTGGAATTACGCAAAGAGAATTAATGGAAAAATATAACTATAGCCAAACAAAATTAAGTAATGCATTAAAAAGTCAATATCGCCTTGCATTCTTAAGAGAATTAAAACAAATTCTTTCTCAAGAACAAGATTCACAAGAAAAAGATCTAAAGAAAGTAAAAAAATAGGAGATAAATAAAATGATAGAATTAAACTACGCAGAAATATATAAAGAATATAAAAATGGAGCTTCTATTAGAAAACTAGCAAATAAATACAATTGTGCTGCAACAACAATATCAAATGGATTAAAAGAGTATTGTAGGGAAAATGAAATAGAATTCTTAACAAAAAAAACAAAACTAGAATTACCTATGCAAGATATATATAATATGTATTGTTATGAAGATAAAACTTCAACTGAACTTGCTAAAATGTTTAATTGTGTTCCTGAAACAATAATATCAAGATTAAGAATATTTGCTAAAAAAGAAAATCTACCATTAAATATAAGAGAGGGTCATAGAAGAAAAAAGAACTTACCAATTGAACAAATATATAATGAATATATAGCTGGAATATCATCAAAAAAACTTGGACAGAAATATGGCTGTATGCACAATGTAATATTAAACAGATTAAGAGAGTATGCAAATGAACATAATTTAGAATTAGTAATTCGTGAAGCAGGACCTATATTATTTAAACTACCAAACGAAGAAATATATAAAAAATATATTAGTGGTATGTCACTATGTGAAATAGGAGAAGATTATGGTTGCTCAGATAGATGTATCAAGAAAAGATTAGTTGATTATTGCAAAGAGAATGATATAGAATTAACTATGCGTGAAGCTACAAGAAGAAAAATAAAACTTCCAATTGATGAAATATATAAAAAATATCAATCCGGAATATCCGCAGTTGTGTTAGGAAGAGAATATAAATGCTCAAATAATACTATAATTCGTAAACTACGTGAATACTGTGAAGAAAATAATTTAGAATTAAACATAATAAATCTAGAACTTGATCTACCAGTAGGAGAAATGTATAATTTGTATGCATCAGGCACTTCTTCAACTATATTGGCTGAAAAATATAATTGTTCAGAAGGAACAATAGTAAATAGAATTAAAAAATACTGTAAACAAAATAAGATAGAAATGCCACCTACACCAGTAAAGAAAAAAAGTAATAAGAAAATAGCCTCTAATGTAACTGGTGAAGAAATATATAATCTATATTTAGATGGTTATACAATAGGAGATATTGCAAAATCAAAAAATTTAACTAAAAGAACAATATCAGAAGAATTGTATGCTTATCTAGAAAGAGAAGGAAAAAACCTAAAAATAAGAAGTGGTAGAAAAAGACAAGAACTTCCATCAGAAAAAATATACTTAGAATATAGAAGTGGAAAAACAATGCAAGAAATTGCTGAAGAATATCAATGTTCTGCAACAACAATAGCTGATAGAGTGATAAGTTACTGTAAAGCTAATAATATTTCATTTCCTAAACATAATATTAGAGTAAACGAAGAAACAAGCAAAAAAATATATGAATTATCACGAGGTGGAATGCAACAAGTAAAAATCGCAAAAGAAACGGGCTATGGAAAAAAGAAAATAGAAAGAATATTAAAAAATGAATATAAAAAAGCATTCTTAGAACAATTAAAGAAAATGCTTGAAGAAAAACAAATAAAAAAAGAAACTGATGCAAACGTTAAAGTAAAAAAATATTAATATATAAATCCTCTTTACACAAGTAAAGAGGAATTTTTTTTAAAATCATCAATAAGTGATTTATATTATCTCCAATGAGGAGTACCATTAATCATAACATTTCCATCAACAAAATCAATTAAATCTTCATTAATTACATTCACTATAATAAATGATGGCAATTATTAAAATTTTATAGTATAATTTAAAGGCACGCTAAAAATATGCAGTAGGAGTAATTATGAATAAAAAGGTTGTTTTAATAACAGATGGAACAGAAGAAATAGGAAATGAAGTAGGAGTACTATTCGCAAGCAAAGGATATAACATTGTAATCTGTTATAATGAAAATAGAAAAAAAGCTTATGAATTAAGGAAATATATAAAAAATAATTATAATGTTGAAACACAAGTAATTAAAACAGATACCGCATCAGTAAAAAATGTAAAAAAGACAATTACAATGGTTATAAAAAAATTTGGTAGAATAGATACAATTATAAATAACTCTGGTATTGTTTATGATAAAGATTTTAGTAAAATAACAATAGAAGAATTTGAAGAAACATTTAAACTGAATATAGGGGGTTCATTTATAATTTCAAAAGAAGCATCTAAACATATGAAAAAAGGCAGTACTATAGTAAATGTATCTCTAACTACAATAACAGATGATACTGATTATAATATCTCAAAGTTAGGACTTCAAAGCCTAACAAGAGATTTAGCTTTTGAATTAAGACCAATCATACGAGTTAATGCAGTCGCAATTAAACTAGATAAATCACTAAAAAGTAAGAGAAAAACCATTAAAAAGCAAGAAAAACTAAATACAATTTCAAAAACTATTTATTATCTTTCAAGTAAAGATTCATTAAATATAAATGGTGAAATAGCTACAATAAATTAAAAAGAGGCATTGCCTCTTTATTTATTTAAATATTTAATAGTATCAGCCACACTATCAGATACGTGATAATATGATTTTATATTGCAATCAGCAAACCCTTCTTCATACATTGTGGATAAAAAATTCAACAATTTAGTAAAGTACTGGTTAGAATTATATAAAACAATGGGTTTATTAAATTCATGATTTCTTTTTAATTCAATCGCAGTAAATAATTCATAAATAGTACCAATACCACCCGGTAAAAATATAAGTGCATCAGAGTTATTAATTAATTCCTCAGTTCTACGACTAGTATTATCAGTTATTATTTTTTCATCACAATCAAGAATATCTAAATCACTTTTAAATATAGTAGGAGATATTCCAATTACTTTGTTATTGTATTCTTTGGTAATATTATAGGCAAGGCCCATTAAACCAGTAGAACATCCTCCAAAAACAATATCATTTTCTCTTAATAGTTCATCTAAATAATTACTACAATCCTTTAAGTATTTATCTGGTATATTATTAGTTGATGAACATCCAATAAACAGTTTCATAATCATTTCTCCTTGTAACAAATATATCACATATTAATGAATTTTAAAATTATAATAGAAAAATAAATAAAGAAGGTAAGATTATGTTAATATTTTTCACTTTCTAAAGGAATTTTGAAAGTTATACACAATAATACATGTGAGGTGAAAAAATGGTTTTTAATAATAATAGAAATGGATTTGAAAATGAATTAGATATACGCAACGAATTAAACAATAAAAAAGTAAAAGAATTAAATATAATGTATAGAGAGTTTATAGAAGATTTGTTTATAAATATCACAGGGGAGATATTATAACTTGTTGTTGTGACTATAGAAAGAAAAAATATGATATCATAATAAAAATTAATAGCAAAGTAAAAAGAATAAGTATAAAAAAGGGAGTAAAAAATTCAGTACATGTTGAGGGGATATCAAACTTTATTGATTTTTTAATCTCAAACTCAATAAGTTATAATTCAATTATTAACTATCTTGAATATCATTATGCAGATGGAACAGTCAACGGAAGAGGAAAGAATAGAGTATCAGCTTTAGAATATAAACGCACTAACCAAAGTAAAATAGATTTAATAAATGAAGAAATAAATCAAGATGCTATTATTGAAAAAGCAATTGACAGATTTATTCTTAGAGGTAATCTAAGTGTGAAATCCATAGACGCTATTTTATTTGGTGTAAAAGATGATTTCATATGGATAAAAAAAGAAGATATAAAAAAGCACATCTTATCCCAAAAAACACATATTCAAGCGCTGTTCATTTTGGACCATTAACTGTACAACCACTAGATAGATGCCTGAATAGAAATAAAAAGTATGAAGCAAAAAGATTTAGTATACAAGTAAAATGGTATAATCTAGTTGATGATATAATAGAAAATATGAATAATAAAGTAATGGAAGAATCTGGATATGTAGAAATATATAATTCTAATAAGACAAATTAATATCTTTTCTAATTCATTTTTAATGTCTAAAATAAAGGCACCATCAAATAATGGGCGCCTTTTACAATGAATAATTATAAGAAAAAATTTATTATTTATTTAGTTGAGAAACAATTTGCCTTCACAAACTAACTACGTGGGTTTAAGGTATAAAAAAACAGACTTAATATTTAAGCCTGTTACATTCAAATTGGAGCGGACGATGGGAATCGGACCCACGTAGTTAGCTTGGAAGGCTAAGGTTCTACCATTAAACTACGTCCGCATCAAGTAGACATTTAAAATTATAACATATATAAAATAGATGTCAATACTAAATTTTAAAAAATAACAAAAAATTTGTTAAAAAGGTATATGTAAAATGTATTATCAAATTCTACCTACAAAGATAGTTTATCCCAAAATCCCATCAAATATACCGATTGATAAAATAGACATAATAATACCAGCCATTAATACACCAATACAAGCAGCCAAGAAAGATTTCTTTTTATCCATTTCAAGCATTGCAGCAATAAGACATCCTGTCCAAGCACCAGTTCCAGGTAATGGTATACCAACAAAAAGAACTAATCCCCAAAAACCATACTTTTCAATTTGTCCCTTTTTCTGTTCTACCTTTTTATCAAGCCAAAGTACAAATTTTTTGAAACAACCTACATTACTTGTACGCATCTTATCTATAATAGATTTAATTAACCAAAGTATAAAAGGAACAGGTAATATATTTCCAATATAACAAATTATAAAAGACACGGCTGGATTCAAGCCAAGTGCTCTAGCTGCCAGTATTCCTCCACGAAGTTCCAGAATAGGCACCATAGAAAGTAAAAATGCAATCAACTCTCTTCCAAAAGGAATTGCCTTAATACCTGCCAAAACTCCTAATAAAAACGTTACTAATTTTTCTGTCATAATTATCCTCCACTAATTCTATTCAATTATATTAAATAAATGCACAGTCATGTTGTAAAAAACATAACTGAAATTATCCTAATATTCCTATTTAATATAATATCATACGCAGATTAGTTTGTACATATCATTAATAATTTCACTCACGCTATATATAAATTCCACTGTTTCATGTGTTTCGTGCCGTTTCATTGTATATAAAAAAAATAAAACAATATAATTTTATAGGTGATACTATATGGATCAATACGTTTTAAACTTAATAAATAATTATGGTTACTTCGGAATGTTTTTTGGAATGGTATTAGAAGCAGTAATTATAATAATACCAAGCGAACTCATATTAGCAACAGGTGGAATACTAGCAGGGCAGGGAATCTTTACATTCTTTGGCGCCTTTTTAACCGGCCTTTTAGGAAGTGTTTTTTGTGCAATTGTAATATATGGAATGGGTTATTATGGCGGAAAAGGATTCGCAAAAAAATATGGAAAATATTTCTTTATGAAAGAAGAGGATTTAGATAAAACAGACACATGGTTTGAAAAATATGGATTACTTGCCGCATGCATCGGCCGAAACATCCCAATAATAAGAACATTAATCTCTCTACCAGTAGGAGTAACAAGACTTTCTTTTAAAAAATTTTTGCTTTACACAACATTAGGAAGTATTCCATGGACATTTGTATTTGTGTACTTTGGCTTTTCCCTAGGAAAAAACTGGACAATATTAACTAAAATAACTTCAAGAATGAAAGTTCCAATAAGAATACTGTTAATAATATTTGTAATAAGTTTCATATATGTAAAAGTAAAAAAAATAATAAAAAAAAGAAAATACTAGTCAATATAGAATTTTCCACTTAAATAACACTCGATAGTTTTTTTACTTGCAGAAAATATATTAGTTGGAATTTTATCCTTATCAAACCATTTCCAAGCAACGATTTCACCCGGCTCCATAACCTTTGCATCGCCGGAAAAATCTCTTGATAGCATTCCAACAGAAACATAATGTGCAAATTGATTCATATCAGTTTGAACACAAAAAACCTCTAAACTTCCAACATCAATATCAGCCTCTTCCTTTACTTCACGCCTACCAGCTTCATAAAAAGTTTCACCATATTCAATGTTACCACCAGGGAGGCTCCAAGAACCTTCTTCATGCATTTCACTATCCGCAGTCAATGGATTATCACTTCGCTTACCCATAAGTATTTGATTTTTATCATTTATTAATATAACGCCACAACCAGCGCCAATAACTCGGTCTTTACCCATCATAAATCCTCCATAAGAAGATTATAATATTATTACTATTTTTTATCAACGCTTATATTATATAAACTAGGACCCTTTACCACCTGACCCTTAATATCAAACCTAGAACCATGACAAGGACAATCCCAGGTTTTATCAATACTATTAAAAACCAACCCACATCCTAAATGTGGACAAGTACTTTTAACAATGAATTCATTACCATTATCATCAGTGTAAATTCCATACTGAACTCCATCGATCTCTTTTATCATAGACTCCTTATAAAATGAGGGTTTTTTATTTATTTTTGACAAAATATAATGGTATCCATTTGACAGATTATAACTTAAATAGCTTGTCAGTTTATTTACATTAAACTCTCTATTTGGATCAAAAAGAGTGGAATAGTTATTTTCTTTTTGCATAATTAAATCACTTATTATTTTTCCTGCAATAGTGCCATTTGTCATACCCCATGAATTGTACCCTGTACCTATCAAAAGATTGGGGTTATCTTTTTCCAAGTATCCAATTAGTGGAAGATGATCACTAGTTTCAATATCATAATTAAACCAATAATACTTAATATTTTCACTAAGTTGAGTCTTCATTACCCAAAATAAATTATCAAAGTTTTTCTCATTATCCATATTACTACCCAAATCTCTTTCTTCTCCAGCATATATAATGTAATCCTTATAATCAGTGTGATATCTTAATGAATATATATTATCATCCTCACTAATTGAGTTAAATCTTCTATTTTTATCAATAGTTGCTGCACAAAGATATCCTTTTTTAATTTTAGTTTTAAATGGGAAAAAAAATGGTTTTAAAAAGAAAGGATAGAAACAGGCAAGAACAACTTTTTTAGTTGTAATTTTATATTTATCCGTAAAAGCAATATAACCATCATCAGTACGTTCTAATTTAACAATTTTAGTTTTCTCATATATTTTAATATTATTATCCTTAATAATTTCTTTAAGCCCCATCATATATTTTACAGGATTAAAAACTGCAGTATCATTAACTTTAATCGCATTAATACACGGAAACTTAATAGGTAAGCTATTAAATATCTTATATTTTAAATTATTATAATCTAATAACTTAGCAATAGCCTCAATTCTACTAAATTCACCCTTTTTATTAGTGAAAACAAAAGAATTATTACTTTCAAAATCACATTTAATGTTATTCTCAATAATTATATCCTTAATAAGTTCAATTGAATCTACTTGAGAAGATAAATATTTTGACGCTGTATCAATATCATATATATCAGAAATTTTTTCATATATTGATCCCTGCAGATATGTCAACTTCCCAGTGGAATTAGAACTCTGACCATAACAAGTTCTAGATGAATCAACCAAAGTAACATCATATCCAGAATCCTTCAAAAAATATGCGGAAGAAAGCCCAGTTATTCCACCCCCAATTATTAAAATGTCAGTCTTAATATCATTTTTAAGTGTATTACACTTTTTATCCCTTATACCTTTTAACCAAATACTTTTATTTATCATTTCCTTCACCATTACATAATGTTAAATAATTATAAAAAATAAACTAAAAATCATAAAATTATAAAAAATGGTTGATTTTTAATAGAATTTACTTTTTAAATTATTTACTTTTTATTGAATTTTTTAGAAAATGTGGTATAATGTAGAAAGTTTGTTTAAGGAAGTGTACGTTATGAAGAAAAGAAATATCGCAATTATTGCCCATGTTGACCATGGTAAAACTACATTAGTTGATGAAATATTAAAATCAAGTGGAACATTTAGAGAAAATGAAGATGTAAGTAATATCTCAATGGATTCAAACCAACTAGAAAGAGAAAGAGGTATCACTATATTAGCTAAAACTACCGCTATAGATTACAATGGTTATAGAATTAACATATTAGATACTCCAGGACATGCTGACTTTGGTGGTGAAGTAGAGCGTATCATGAATATGGTTGATGGAGTATTACTAGTTGTAGATGCTTATGAAGGAACAATGCCTCAAACTAGATTCGTATTAAAAAAAGCATTAGAAGCACATGTTAAACCAATAGTAGTAGTTAATAAAGTAGATAAACCAAGTGCAAGATGCTTAGAGGTTGTTGATGAAGTACTAGATTTATTTATAGAATTAGGAGCTGAAGAAGATTGGTTAGACTTTAAAGTTGTTTACGCATCAGCACTAAATGGTACATCAAGCCTAGATCCAGATATTTCCACTCAAACAAAGGGCTTTAAAGAATTATTAGACTTAATAATAGATGAAATTCCAGCACCTAGTGGAGATTCTAATGCACCGCTTCAATTCCAACCAGCATTATTAGATTACAATGAATATGTAGGCAGAATTGGTGTAGGACGTGTACACAATGGTAAAATAAAAGTAGGGCAAATGGTAGATTGTATAAGACTAGATGGCTCTGTAAAACAATTTAGAGTACAAAAATTGTTTGGTTACCTTGGCCTTAAGAGAATAGAAATAGAAGAAGCAGAAGCAGGAGATATTTGCGCAGTCGCAGGACTTAGTGATATATCAGTAGGTGAAACACTATGTGATCCAAATAAAAGAGAACCACTTCCAGTATTACACGTAGATGAACCTACTTTGCAAATGACAATAGGAGTTAATACATCTCCATTTGTAGGAAAAGATGGTAAACTTCTAACCGCAAGAAAGATAGAAGAAAGACTTAACAAAGAGTTACAAAAAGATGTTAGTTTAAGAGTAGAACCAAATGATAGTGAATCGTGGATTGTATCAGGTCGTGGAGAACTTCACTTATCTATATTAATTGAAAATATGCGTCGTGAAGGATTTGAGCTTCAAGTAAGTAAACCAGCAGTAATTATAAAAGAAATAGATGGTGTTAAAATGGAACCATATGAGGAACTTCAAATTGAATGTCCTGATGATACAGTAGGTAGTGTTATTGAACAACTAGGAACACGTGGCGCTATAATGGAATCAATGTCTAACCTAAATGGGCAAACAAGACTTATATATACAATTCCATCACGTGGATTAATTGGATTTACAACTAACTTCATGACTTTAACTAAAGGATACGGAATTATAAACCATTCATTTAAAGAATATAGACCTATGGCAACTGTTGATGTTGGTGAACGTCCACTAGGAGTTCTAGTATCAATGGAAAATGGTAAAGCAACTGCTTATGCATTAGGTGGACTAGAAGACCGTGGAGTTATGTTTATAGAACCAGGTGTAGAAGTATATGAAGGTATGATAGTTGGTGAACATACAAGAGGAAACGACCTTGCAGTAAATGTTGTTAAAGGTAAAAACCTTACAAACGTAAGAGCGTCTGGTTCAGATCATACAGTTGTATTAAAAAGACCTAGACCAATCACACTAGAATATGCACTCGACTATATAAATAGTGATGAATTAGTAGAAGTTACACCACACAACATAAGACTTCGTAAAAGAATCTTAGCATATGTTGAAAGAAAGAAATTTGATGCAAAAAACTAATTTCTTTTTTTCTTGCATTGATGTATAATTAATCTAGGAGTGATAAAATGGAAAATAAAAACATAGAAGAAGAAAAACAAATACCTTTAAAAAGCTATATATATGTAATAGTTATGTTTATACTAGTAATACTTGCAGTTCTAGGATTGAGTACTTGGTATAGAAATTATAAAAAATATGAGTTTAGTACACCAGTAATAAGCGGCAAAGTTCAAGAAATTAGTAAAAATGAATTCAAAGAATATGTAAATAGTCATGATAATTTCTATTTATATATAGGTACAGCAGATAATAAAGCATGTCGTGACCTAGAGATGAATCTAGTTGATTTGCTTAATAAATATAATGTGAAAAATGATACAGTATACTTAAATGCAAGCAACGCAAGTAAAGATGAGATAACAGAATTATTAAAAGAATATGGTTATAATGGTAAAAAAATAACTTATCCAGCATTCTTAGTAGTAAAAGATAATTACGTAATCGCATATCAAATGAAAGATGCTAATAGCTTAACAATTAGAGATATAGAAAAATTAATACAAGCAAGCGGAGTAGTAAAGTAAAATGATAAATATAGTTTTATATGAACCAGAAATACCAACCAATACTGGTAATATTATGCGTACTTGCGTCGCAACTAACACAAGACTTCATTTAATTGAACCTCTTGGATTTTCATTGGACGAGAAAAGTGTAAAGAGAAGTGGAGTAAACTATATTGATAAATTAGAGTATTATGTGTATAAGAACTGGGAAGACTTTACTTCAAAAAATAATGGGGAGTATTACTTCTTTACAAGGTATGGTCATAAGCCACATTCCTCATTCGATTATAGTGATACTTCAAAAGATATATATTTAATATTTGGCAAAGAATCAACTGGTATTCCAAAAGAAATATTAAGACCTAATATAGATAGATGTATGAGAATACCTATGACTAAAAATGTACGTGCTCTAAACTTATCAAATTGTTGTGCAATAGTAGTCTATGAAGTGCTAAGACAAAGAAATTATGAAGGATTATTGTTTGATGAGCCTCATAAAGATAAAGATTTTATAAATTTAGATTAAAATATAAAAAAAGTGCTTGACAATAAAATAACTATAGTGATATTATTAATTCACTGAGTTATTTATGGGGCATTAGCTCAGCTGGGAGAGCGCCACGTTTGCACCGTGGAGGTCAGCGGTTCGATCCCGCTATGCTCCACCATAATGTAATTAACCTTGATTTATCAAGGTTTTTATTTGTAAAAAATAATGTTTTATTTAACCAATACTATTGAGTATTGGTTATTTTTAGTTTATATAATTTTTTTGAGGATTGTATAATTAAGTTAATAAATCTTTTTTTCTTTAAAAAAGTTGACATAAAATTAAAAAAAAATTATACTTAAATAGTATTAAGATATTAAAATAAGGAGTGAGTATAAAGTGAGAAAAGCAAAATTTAAATTTTCGGAAGTAAATGAAGAAACACCAGAAGAGAAAAAAGAAAAGAAATGGGAAATAATAGGAGTTACAGTTACACTAGTAGTACTTGTAATAGCAATTCTTTATGTTTGGGTAATTAAACCTAAAAAGGATTTACAAGCAAAAGATCAACAGGCATCATTAACTCCATCAATATTCTTTACAGATACAATTAATGGAGATAGGGTATATATAAATGGTAGAATTATATATTTTGGTAATAAAGATTTTTATTATGTTACCAAAGTTTATCAAAATGGTAAAAACACAAAAACATACCCTTGTGTATCTATAAATTGTAAGACATGTAATCCAGCAACATATAATTTTACACAAACAAAAGCACCAACATATTATGAAATAACAACATATAAAGACAACAAATGTAAAAATAAATCAAGAACGTTTAAAACAAAAACTTATCAAAAAACAAATTCAAGTTCAGGATCAAATACAAATAAACCCACCCCTGCTTTAATAATAACACAACCATCAAAAACAACATATGAAAAAGAAACTAACGTTCTAATTCAAGTTAAACACAATCAAAATGAAACAATGTATTATACATTTCAAAATTATAACAATGAAACTAAAGGATACAAACAAGAATGTAGCAAATTTAAAGCTAATGAAACAAAAAAGTTTACGCTTGCAGTTGGCAATGGTAATCAAAAGAGATATTCAGAGATAAGCCTATATAGTGATTCTAATTGTACTAAACAAGTTGATAAGAAAAAAACCGCTACATTTATATATAAACCAAGCAAGGTATATAATAATAATGGATTTATAATGATAAAAAGCTATAATTGGGAGATCATTCATAACCATTTTATTGCACAAAAGAGTGGATCAACTAATTGTATGGATCTAGCATTATCATATGCAGTTACAATGTTAAGAATAGGAAATGGATATTCAAGCAATAATTTAGGAAGCGGCCCTAAAAATCCATATTGTAGGAACTATAAATCTTATGGAGCAACAGAAAATCTCCTATTAAATGCAAAAACAGACAAAAAGCCAAGAGATACATATGATTTATATGAAAAAATAATTCAAGAAATAAATGCAGGTAGACCATCAGTTGTTTATATTAATGGATCTCAAGGACAACATTATGTAACAATAATTGGATATAGATCAGGTGTAAATGCAAGAACAATCACATGGAAAGATGTTATGGTACTAGATCCAACAGGAATGAGGAGACTTACGCTATATGAAATTACCTCAAAAGGATCATTTAGAAAATATAATGGGAAATATAGACTATTTACATGGCCGGCAAATAGCAATGGTAAATTCTGCAACGGAAAATTCTAATAATACATAAATTATTGGCAAAGCAAGTGTAAACACGCTTGCTTTTAGTTTACATAAAAATAAGAAAATGATATTATAAAATTGAAGGTGATAATATGAATGATAAAAACAAAAATGAAGTAATTAAGTGGTCTACTAGAATAACAAGCTTATTTCTAAGTACAGTAACCGCAGTAACAATGGCTGGTTGTAAATTAAATAAAAATAAGAATAATAATGAAAACACAATTACAACCACTTCAATATCAATGGAGTCAGAAAATGCTTCAACTATAAGTGAATCATTAACAGACACAGTTGAAATCACAAAATTAGAAGCTGAGCAAAGAAGAAAAATACAAGATGAAAAAGAATACAAAAAATTAAAACCAGAACTAGATAATGCTATAAAAAAATATCCGAGTGAGGTTCAAAAAGAATTAAAGGAACTTTTCGATACAGTATATACAAATTATGATGATATTTATAATTTATTAAAATTCAGTAAAATACCCAAGAAGGAGGAACTGATAAACAATTTATTAATAAACCCACTAAAAAATAATATTAAAACAATTAAATTTACAAATACAGGATCAAGTAGTTATTTTGATTATGATAAGAAAGAAATTTGTATTGCAAAGGAAAATGAAAAAGTAAGAAAAAATGTACTTTTTGAAGAAATAATTCATTCAACACAAATGAATGTAATAAACAAATTAGATTCAACAACTGCTGAATATTGTAACTGGGGTGAAGGTGAGGCAAATGCATGGGCATATATGTTAACTTATCCAACTATAGAAAATGAATCCGATGTGCTTTTCTATCCTGAAAAAGGAAATGAAGATAAGATGTATACTTTCTTTGGCACAGGTAATTCATTTTACACTCTAGCAACTAGATACTATATGCAATTGTTAACGTTAGTTGGATATGATGCTGTAGAAGAATTTAAAAAGAATCCAGACTCATCAAAAATTGTAGAAATATTATCTTCCAAATATGGAATAGATGGAAAAACATATTATGATAATATGCAAAAAGTAACTGAGTCAGCTATGAATTATGAAGACTCAAAAAATATAGATTTATTGGTAAGAAATGAAGAAATCTATTTTGAATGCTTAGAAAAAGAATTGTCTTGTGCAAACAGTAATGATGAAGTCTTAGAACGATTTAATTATTCTAGATATTATAATAGTCAATATGCTGGATTATATCAGACATATAAAGGTGGAAGATACGTTAGCGAAAAATATTTGAGTATTAAAGAAAACTATTTAAAAAATTTGTTTTTAAAAGTAGAAGATACAGGAGCATTGAATGGATTGGCATCTGATTCAGATGAACGATTTAAAATATTTTATGCTATAATGAATCCAGAAGTTGATATACATAATGAAGGTAAGCAACCAGTATCATTAGCAACATCTAAAATAACATATGATGGAACTTATGTAGGAATAAGCAATTCAAAATCTTCAGTAAATATTAATACTGAAACAAGAATAATTACACCTGCTAGTAAAAACACAATTGGATACAATATTTTTAGTACTCAAAGTGAACAAAAAGTAAGATAATAATTGAAGTGAACCCCAAATAGGAGACACTAATTAAAAAGAAGTCAGGATTTATTTCCCTGACTTTTTTGACTTTAATCTAGTTGTGTTATAAAATAATATCCAATCTTCTACAAGTTG
>JABLTL010152815.1_pt1 | contig 15492 bp, 14 predicted proteins | sample 7160151 | NCBI WGS metagenome assembly JABLTL01 (sample SAMN14651223, study PRJNA627086) | human gut metagenome | isolation source: feces | host: Homo sapiens
CTTCAGCTCGGTGAGCTTCTCAGCCTCAACATGGATATCCGGCTGAAAGTCTACGCCGATATCCGTATTCTTAGCCATTTTGATATCATCCCTCTGAGCGAGCTGCTGTACGATAGCATCTTTGACCAGACTTTCGACCTCGTCCATATCGATAATATCAGCCGATGTGAAGTCGGTCTTGTCTGTGTGGGCGAGTTCAGCGATCTTTTCGACAGTATCCTTGATCATGTCGTGAAGTTTCAGTTCGGGTTCGGAAGTCTGGTACCTGTTATAGATCAACTTAGCATCAGGTACGAACATGGAAAGGCGAGGATAATCAAATCCTTCAGCCTCGATTAACAGTCCGTCCTCGCCGTATTCATCAAGCAGCATTATGCAGTGGTAGGCATTCTTGTCCTAGTACATAAGGTCCATGGCAGCAGTTATCGCCTCATGCTCCTGATATGGGTTTGCTTTCAGCCTTTCAAAGTCGGAGGGAGGAAGGAATACCCATTTCTCGACCTCACAGCTTTTGGTGTTGTGATCGGAAGCCTTGTGAATCAGCTTACCGTTCATGTAGAATTTGTTCATCTGATTTCCTCCTGTCATAATTATTCCATAGACTGCAGGCGTGATCTGCTTTCTATGTATCTGCCTCACAGGAGGCTCAAAAATCGTTCACAGCGGCTGTAGTTGCTCTCAGTGGTGTAGTTTCCCGACCTGCCACCGATGCTGTCAAAAACGGCTCACAAATCGCTGATAGGTTTTCTATCACTTGGTTTTCGAGGAAACGAAAAAGGACTCGATTCCAGTGTTTTCACATTTCGTGAAAACCACTAAAACCGAGTCCAAAACTTTGTGCACTATTTTTGCTTGAAAAATATAAGATTTGCCTGTGTATCGTCCTTTGAGTAGCACTTAAATTGGTCTTGTATGGGTTCAAATCCAGCTAGAGGCCTAAAAAGCCTCAATGTCATCCCTCATTTTTTTAGGAAATTTTCCTGAATTTGGGTAGCAAAAAAGCCCGATATTTCGGGCTTTTTCCTGCATGTCATTCTTTTAGTCATGCACATCTGGTTGCGGCGGCTGGATTTGAACCAACGACCTTCGGGTTATGAGCCCGACGAGCTACCTAGCTGCTCCACACCGCGATATTTTTTAGCAGTATCACCTGCGACTATATTAGTATACCACGGGTGCAAAGGAAAGTCAATAGGTTTCAATATATTTTTTTGTTTTAACTATTAATAGGACGTTGTGTAAGGATAAATTACGGGAGATCTGCGGTGCTGCGGATAGTTGATACTGTGAAATACAGCCGAAATTAAGCCAAGTTAGACTGTTTATTCGTGGGCGGAAAGTTTCCTGCGGTACTCACGGGGTGAGATACCCATTTGTTTGTGAAAAAGTCTGCTGAAATACAGCGCGTTCTGATATCCGACACTTTCAGCGACCTCGGCGATAGTGTAGTCGGTGTTTTCGAGGAGGTTCTGAGCGTTTGAGATCCTCAGCGAGAGGAGATACTGCAGCGGAGTCTGCCCTGTGATGTGCTTAAAGCAGCGAATGAACCAGCAAACGCTGATATTGCGTGACTCGGCGTATTTGTCGATATTGATTTCCGAGCCGTAGTTATTTCTGAAATAGTGCATAGCGAGGCTTATTTCCTTTTCGGTGGCGTCCGAGAAGGTCTTGCGGCTTTCGATAGAGCGGCTGATGAGTATCATGATATTGCGCAGGTGGAGCGAGACAAGCTCCTCAAATTTAGGTCTGCCGAGCTGCAATTCCTGAATTATCTGACCGAAAAGCCATTGGTAATCGGGTGAAGCGCCAACGTATATGACTCTGTCCTCGCCGATTATGCGGTAATATTTCAGCAGGCTGCCGGCCTCAGAGCCTGTGAAGTGTATCCAGTAGACGGCAGTTCTGTCCTCTTTATAATAAGTGTAGTGCTGAGGCTCATTCGGTAGGTAGAGAACCATGTTTCCTGCGGATAGGACTCGCTCGCTGCCGCCGATGAAAAAGTGAGCCTTTCCCGAGGCTATGAACAAGAGCTGATAGTCTTTTCTGCCGTGAGGACGGTTGGTTTCAAAGCACGGACGACTTTTCATCTTATAATTTCCGCAGCTTGTTACTATGAGCGGCTTTGAGTTGTCAACAACTTCAGGCAGGTGATTATTGAGATAGGCAGTATTGGCATACATGAAAAAGCAACTCCTTTATAAACAGAATTATCCTGACAAATCCCCGATGAATGCAGGTTAAGAGGTGATACTGCACAAAGCTTATACAGCATTGTCTTTAAATAACAGTATAACCCAAAGCTGTAAAAAAATCAAGAGAGAAATATTATTTTGTGCATATAACGGATAATATTGTGTATGTTAATGCTAAACAGGTGTGCTATAATATAATCAGTGAAACACATATGAGAGGGGCGGGTATTTCCGCACAGCGTTAAGATGATACGCTTGGGCAATTATGTGTATGAGAACAAGTTATAAAAATTCGTCCCCGCGAGCATAAACAAATGCCTTTTTGGCGGATACCGAGGGCAAGCCGGTGCTGCCCGTGAATAAAGAGGGAATATTTATGAACATAAACGAATACAGAGAAAAACTTATATCGGGAAAGCTTGACAGTCAGCTTGAGCTTCTCTACAAAAAGAACGGCACAGCAAAGCAGAGAGCGCGCTATGTGGAGGCTCTTGACAGCTTTTCACAGACCTATCCCGAGCGCGGTGACATACACGTTTACTCGGCTTCCGGAAGGACGGAGATAGGCGGCAATCATACTGACCACCAGCACGGCTGCGTGATCGCGGCAGCAGTAAATCTTGACGTGATAGGCGTTGCGGCGTTCCATAATGAGGGAGTTATCCGCATAAAATCCAAGGGATATGAGCCGTTTGAGGTAACGCTTTCCGACCTTGGCGTTCAGAAGGGTGAGGAAGGTTCTGCGGCTATAGTTCGCGGAATTGCTGCAAGATTTGCGCAAATGGGCGTTGAGATAGGCGGCTTTGATATGTATACGACCTCTGATGTTATACAGGGAAGCGGCATATCTTCCTCGGCAGCGTTTGAAAATCTTATCTCAACCTCCATAGACAGCTATTACAACGAAAACCGTGCGGGAGCGGTGGAGATTGCCAAGATAGGTCAGTTTGCCGAAAACGTTTACTTCGGCAAGAACAGCGGTCTGATGGATCAGCTGGTATCTTCGGTCGGCGGATTTGTTTTCATAGATTTTGCGGACGTTGATGATCCGGCTATCGAAAAGGTAGATTTTGACCTTGAAAGCGCAGGCTACAAGCTTATCATCACGGACACCAAGGGCAGTCATTGCGACCTTACCGCAGATTATGATGCAGTAAGGAGCGAAATGGAGGCTGTTGCGGAATATTTCGGCAAGAGCTTTCTGCGTGAGACAGACGAGGCTCAGTTCTGGGAGAAAATGCCCGATATCCGCAGAAAAACGTCCGACAGGGCGGTTATGCGCGCGGCTCACTTCTTTGCCGACAGCCGCAGGGCAGGAGCTGAAAAGCAGGCACTCGCAGAGGGCGACTTCGGGCGTTTCCTTGCGCTTGTGAACGAATCGGGCGATTCATCCATGGATCTTCTGCAAAATCTCTACTCTGTGCGCAAACCCACTAATCAGGAAATTCCGCTTGCGATCATGGCAGGCAAGAGAATACTCGGCGGCAGGGGAGCGATAAGAGTTCACGGCGGCGGCTTTGCAGGTACGATACAGGCATTTGTGCCCGATGATCTCGCAGACGCTTATCAGGTAGAAATGGACAGGATATTCGGCGAAAACTCATGCTATATAATGACGGTAAGACCGGTCGGCGGCATTGAGATCGCCTGACGTTGAAAAGGGGGAAATATTATGATCTACAAGGCAGTCAGCGGACTTATACTCCATGCGATAAATTCCGGACTCATTACACAGGACGACGTTTTTGTCGTTAGAAATCAGCTTATGGATATTCTGAAACTGAGCGAATGGCGTGATGAAGAACCTTTGAGCGGTACGGTGGGCGAGCTTCTTGCAGCAGTTACGGACTATGCTGCCGCAAATGATATTATCGGAGACACTTCGGTTCAGCGCGACCTGTTCGATACAAGGATAATGGGCGTTTTCACTCCCATGCCGCACGAGGTGAACGCGGTCTTTCGCGAAAAGTACTCGCAGTCTCCCGAAACTGCGACCGACTGGTACTATGATTTCAGCAAGGCTCTGAACTACGTCCGCGCAGAGAGGATAGCAAGGGACATCAGGTGGAACTCACCGAGCGCCTACGGAACGCTGGACATAACCATAAACCGTTCAAAGCCCGAAAAAGACCCCCGTGATATTGCAGCGGCAAAGACACAGAAAGCAGTAGGATATCCGAAGTGTCAGCTTTGTGCCGAAAACATGGGCTTTGCAGGTCATGCGACCCACCCTGCAAGACAGAATCTCCGTCCCGTAAACGTTGATATTCAGGGCAGGCGCTGGTATCTCCAGTATTCGCCTTACGGTTACTTCAATGAGCATTGTATCCTTTTCAATGCCGAGCACGTCCCTATGGTTATCGACAACGAGGTTTTCGATAAGCTTTTTGACTTTATAGAGCAGTTTCCGCATTATGTTATCGGCTCTAATGCCGACCTGCCGATCGTAGGCGGTTCGATACTTACACATGAGCATTTTCAGGGCGGACGCTATGATTTCCCGATGGCAAGAGCCGCTGTTGAGAGCTATTTCACGCTTGATAAATATCCCTCGGTCACAGCAGGTATAGTCAGGTGGGCAATGTCAGCCATACGTCTCAGTTCCGACAACCGCGCCGAACTTGCCGCTGCCTGCGGAGATATACTCAGCGCGTGGAGGGGATATTCCGACAGCAGCGTGGGAATTTTTGCCGAGACAGAGGGTGTTCCCCATAATACCATTACTCCGATTGCGAGAATGCGCGGGGAAAAATACGAGATAGACCTCGTGCTGAGGAACAACATCACTTCCGATGAGCGTCCGCTCGGAATATTCCACCCGTCACCGAAGCTTCACCACATCAAGAAAGAGAACATCGGGCTTATCGAGGTCATGGGACTTGCTATCCTGCCGTCGCGTCTTGCTTCTGAACTTGATGAACTGCGCGAGGGAATGCTCGCTGGAGCAGACCTTTCAAAAGATCCGCAGACGGCTTCCCACGCTGAGTGGGCAGGCGAAATACTTGCGGCTCACCCTGAATTCAATGCGGAAAATGCTGAATCAATAATCAGGCATGAGGTCGGAAAGGTCTTTGAGCAGGTTCTTGAGGACGCAGGAGTTTTCAAGCGAACCGAAGAAGGCGCAGCAGCATTCCGCAGATTTGTTGATGCCCTCAGATAAGAACTATTCCTATGTGGAAAGGTTATAAAAATGCCGACCGTACCTCGTTTGTCAGATACGGTCGGTTTGCGTTATTGCGTATTTTCGGAAATTACCACCTTGTTGAGCCACTTTCCGTGAATGGTTCTTGCGAGCATGAGCGTTCCGCGGAAACACAGTTCAATGCACATTGCAAGCCAGATACCGACCAGTCCCATTCCTGAGACCAGTACAAGCGAGAGGACTATCCTCACGCCCCACATACTTACGAGATTGATAATGCTCGGTACGAGGGTATCTCCTGCACCGCGGAGAACTCCTGAGCAGACTATCGCGGCAGCATACAGAGGTTCGGCAAAGGCTTCGATCCGCAGTATCCTTACGCCGAGAATGCGGACTTCCTGCGACTTTGTCAGTATCGAGAACATAACCGGAGCGGAAAAGTACATGACGACTGCGGCAGCTGACATCATGAGTATACCCATTATAATGGTTATCCATGCGTATTTCCGCGCGAGATCTTTGCGCTTTGCCCCGAGGCTCTGACCTATGAGCGTTGTTGCGGCAGTTCCTGCGCCGTATCCGGGCATATAGCAGAAACTTTCAGCGGTCACGGCAAGAGAATTTGCGGCAACGGCTGTGCTCCCGAGCGGAGCTGTTATCTTTGTTGCGGCAATGTACGCGCCGCAGGTCGCGATATGCTCGAAGGCAACAGGCAAAGATATCCTGACGGCATTGGCAATGCATTGCCGCCTGAGTTTAGGACTGCCGCCGAGTTTAAGTGCAAGCTTGTCCGAGCGCGCACACGCATAATACAGCATGGTAAGCGAAATACATACCTCTGAGAGCGCAGTTCCGAGCGCAGCACCCTCTACTCCAAGTCCCATGCCAAAGACAGTTACCACGCTCCCCGTGAATGGGAGCGAAATGCTCCTTGTGGGGAAAATGAAAATAAAGTTGAATATCACGTCCAGTACGCAGAGCATTATGTTGAGCACACTGGGCGTTTTGATGTTGCCGCTGCATTGAAGCATTTGTGCCGACAGCATTCTTAGCTGCTCGAACGGCAGACCAAAGGCAAATATGAGAAAATACGCTGAGGCGTTTTTCCGTATAGACTCCTCGCCGCCGAGCCATTTCGGCAAAAAGCCGCTTATTGATATGGCTGCTCCCATGAGGAGAATGCTGAACAGCATTACGACTGTGAGGGATTGGCGGAAAACGCTGCGCGCGTCCTCGTTTTTTCCTGCTCCGATGAGCTGTGCGACCTGCACCGAAAATCCGATAGCTGCCGATATGCAGATACCGCCGATGAGCCATGTTGAGGTGCTGACAAGACCTATTGCCGCGGTAGCCTCTTTGCCGAGACTTCCGACCATGGCAGCGTCTATGTACTGCATGACTGTTGAGGTCATTTCTGCAAGTATAGCCGGAATACTCAGCAGCAGGACTCTCTTGACAAGGTGCAGAAAGTCGGTTTTTTCTGTTACGATCTCATTCATTCGATGTCTCCTTTGCAATTGCAGTCAGCTTTTGCCGACTATTATGAATTATACCACAAATCCGGCTGTGAATCAATCACATTGATAAATACACATATTTTTACATATTGACATATTGGCAATAAATGATATTTGCTATTTTAAAATATATATAGTATAATAAATACGGGTAATTCCCGCGATGTTCAATTCCAAGGAGGAAAATACATGGAAAAAGTCATAAAGAATCAGTTCCTTACAGGCGAAAGAGCCTTATTCGGCACGAAAGACGCCGAAATATATGATACAATATTCACGGACGGCGAGTCTCCGCTGAAGGAGAGCAGCAATATCGGGGTGTACGGCAGTATGTTCAAGTGGAAGTATCCGCTGTGGTATTGCCGCAATATCAGGGTCAGGGACTCGGCATGGTTCGACATGGCAAGGGCAGGAGTCTGGTACACCAATAATATCTCGGTCGAGGATTGTGTGATAGAAGCGCCAAAGAATTTCCGCCGCTGTGACGGCGTAACGCTCCGCAATGTCTCGATGAGCAACGCTGCTGAGACCCTTTGGAACTGCAAGAACATAAAGCTGGACAGAGTTGTCGCAAGGGGCGATTATTTTGCCGTGAACTGCGAAAATGTGGAGATAGACGGTCTTACGCTCTACGGCAATTACTCCTTTGACGGAGTCAAGAACATGACCGTAAAAAATTCCAAGATGCTTTCCAAGGACGCTTTCTGGAACAGCGACAATGTTACGGTTTATGACTCGTTCATTTCCGGCGAATACCTCGGCTGGAACGCCAAGAATCTCACCCTTGTCAACTGCACGGTCGAGAGCCTTCAGGGAATGTGCTACATAGACGATCTAGTTATGAAGAACTGCAAGCTTATAAATACTACGCTCGCCTTTGAGTATTCAACTGTGCAGGCGGATATAAGCGGTTCTGTCAACAGCGTTATAAATCCCAAAAGCGGCACTATAACGGCTGAGTCGATAGGCGAGCTTATCATGGAGAAGGACAAGATAGACCCGACTCTCACAAAGATAATTTGCAGAGCCGATAAAGCGGTGAATGTCTGAGAAAGAGGGGAAAGCCATGAAGTATGATTTTGACATTGAAGTAGACCGCAGGGGAAGCAATTCCCTAAAGTGGGACGTTGCTGAAAATGAGCTCCCCATGTGGGTAGCTGACATGGATTTCAGGACTGCGCCGCAAATCACGGCGGCTCTTAAAAAACGCGCGGCACATGGAGTTTTCGGCTACTCCATAGTTCCCGATGAGTGGTACAAAGCTTATGCGGACTGGTGGAAGAACCGCCACGGGCTTGACATTGAAAAGCAGCGGCTTATATTCTGCACGGGCGTTGTTCCTGCGATATCAAGCCTTGTGCGCAAGCTTACGACTCCTGCGGAAAAGGTTCTGATACAGACTCCTGTGTACAATATTTTCTACAATTCAATTCTCAACAATGGCAGAAATGTTCTTGAATCGCCGCTTGTCTATGAGAACGGCGGGTATTCGATCGACTGGGACGACCTTGAGGATAAGCTTGCCGATCCGCAGACAACGCTGATGATACTCTGCAATCCCCACAATCCTGTCGGAAAGATCTGGGAGGCGGAAACTCTTGCGAAAATAGGCAAGCTCTGCCGCGAAAACTATGTGACGGTGATTTCCGATGAGATACACTGTGACCTCACCGACCCGAACAGAAACTACGTTCCGTTTGCCACGGTCAGCGAGACCTGCCGCGAGGTCAGCGTTACCTGCATAGCGCCGACCAAGGCGTTCAATATTGCAGGATTGCAGACGGCGGCAGTCTATGCTCCGAATCCGCGCCTTTACAACAAGGCTGTGCGCAGTCTGAATACAGATGAAGTCGCCGAGCCGAATGCCTTTGCCGTAGAAGCCGCAGTTGCCGCGTTCAGCGAGGGCGGAGAGTGGCTTGATGAACTGAGAGAATACATCTTCGCCAACAAGCAGTACACGGCAAAATTCCTTGCGGAAAAACTGCCTGAGCTGTTTCTTGTTCGCTCAGAGGCAACGTATCTGCTGTGGATAGATTGCAGTAAAGTCTCGCCGAACGCTTCCGAACTTGCCTCGTTTATCCGAAAGGAAACAGGACTGTATGTCTCGTCAGGGGAACAGTACGGCGAGTGCGGAAAAGCATTCATTCGTCTGAATATAGCCTGCCCGAGATCAACGCTCACAGACGGGCTGGACAGACTGTACGAGGGCGTAAAAAAATTCAGATAAAGAGCGAAAACCTCCCGAGCCGACAAAGTTCAGGAGGTTTTTGGTATAGTATTAGAATTGATCGATATCGGATATGCTGAACTTTCAGTCAGCGTTTGCGTCTTTCCCGACAGATCTGCCGCTGTCAAGAACCGCAAAAAGTCCTTGCTTGAGCGCTTCGTCTTTGAGCTTGCAGTTGGTGCGGTCATACTGAGCGTCGGTAACGTCCCACATAATGGGACAGATGTCCCTGTTGTAAGCCGCTACGCACACCGCCATGAGGTAACGTCTTATTGAGTCGAGCTCCTTGTTTTTGACAGGACAGCCGTATTCTCCGATAATTACGGGAATATCGTTGTCGATAAATGTGGTCTTGAGCATATCCATTTGCTGGTTAAGCTCCTCGAAGTCCGACTTCGTGCCCCATACCGTGGTCGCTTTTGACCAGCTTGCGTCCTCCTCAAGGATCGCAAAGGAGGCAGGAGTATAATAATGCACCGAAACTGCCATGCGGTTTGCAGGGTCGTCAGGCAGCTTGAACATACTGTCGCAGGTTAGCGTTATGTCGGTATTATAGCCGGAAATGAGCAGGTGACGTTTGGGATTGTTTCCGCCCGAACTTCTTACGACATCAACGAATTTCTGATTTATCTCGTTGACGAGCGCGTAGGATTCAGCTTTGCCGTCCGTACCGCCCCACCTGTTCCACAGTGACTCCCAGCCAAGTTCCTCGTTCTGCGATTCCAGCACAAGGTGGTCGCCGTAATTTTTGAAGTTGTCGCATATCTGAGTCCACATTGTCTCGTAGCGTTTCATAGATTCATCGCGGTTTTCTGGGAATTTATTCACCCAGCCGTTATCCCAGTGGATATTTATAATGGCATACATACCCGATTCGAGAGTCCAGTCAACGACCTGCGTAACGCTTGCCATGTAGTCCTTGTCGATAGTGTAAGTGCCGTCGTCCTCCATTTTGTTAGACCACGCAACGGGTATCCTGAGAACGCCGAACCCTTCGTCCGCGTAGCCTTGTATCATTTCCTTGGTTATCATAGGACTTCCCCATGCCGTAACGTAGGATTCCACCGAACCGTCTCCGAACTGCTTTATACAGTCGCCGCAGGAATCATATGTGTTGCCGAGATTTATGCCTATGCCCATGTCACGCACAAGCTCCATAGTGGAGATGTCGCGCATAGGTTTCCGGTCGGAAGAACTGTGCAGATTTCCGACTATCAAGGCGAGTACAAGTACAGCAGAGGCTGCAACGGAAAATATCACTTTTTTCATAGCTTCTCCTTAAAAGAACGTGAATCATACTTATTTTATATAGTATATCACAGCTTGCACACACAGAGTTAGGATGAAACAGACATTTGATTAGCACAAAACCGACTTGTTGCAATTGCCTCGGGTTTGTGGTATAATATAAGCATTAGTAGTGATACGCTGCGGCAGGGAGGTACACACATGGTATCGTTTTCATTCGACTTATTCTCGAAAAATGTTGAGTTTCCGATACATATACAGTACGGTTTCCACAATGATGATCTGTACACTCACAAGCACGAGGATTTTACCGAACTTGTCATAGTTCTGGACGGTTCAGCCTCGCATATAGTCTCTGGCAGGAGCTATCCGGTCTCGAAAGGGGACGTGTTTGTGCTCGGGCAGGACATCGAGCACGGCTATGAGAACCCGAACAAGCTCAGCATATGCAACATAATGATACGTCCCGAGGCGTTCGACAGGCTGTTTGACCTGCGGCAGATAGTGGGATTTCAAGCGCTTTTTGTTCTCGAACCGCGCTATTCGAGCGATGTTCGGTTTTCCTCTGCTATGAAACTTTCGGCGGAGGGTTTCCGTGAGGCAGAAAACGTGATAAATCGGATGATGTTTGAGTATGAGAGGAAGAATGCAGGGTGGCAGGCGGCGGTTTTCAGCCATTTCATACAGATATGTCTCATACTTTCGCGGAGATACAAGGCGGATAATTCCGTGCGGAGCGAATATATACAGCTTGCTGACGCGGTAGCATACATGGAACAGCACTTCACGGAGGAGATAGCCGTTTCCGAACTCGCGGAACTTTCGGGTTACTCCGAGAGACAGTTTTTGCGGCTGTTTCACGCGATATTCCGCTCAACGCCAAACAACTACCTCACTAATCTGAGAATACGCAGGGCGAAGCTCCTGCTGGTGCAGACGAGCCTTTCTGTTACGGATATCGCGGCACAGTGCGGTTATGCCGACCGAAACTATTTCGCGCGGCTCTTTAAAAAGCACACTGATATGACTCCTACCGAGTTCAGGACGATAGAAAAGGGAAAGCTTGAAATATAGCGGAAAATATGCTATAATGGAAAAAACCATGGAGGGAAAAATGAAACTGCTGAGGAGGGAAAAATGAAACTGCTGATAGATGCCGACGGCTGTCCCGTAACTGATATAGCCGTGAGAACGGCGGTAAAATTCGGGATAGAATGTGTGATAATCTGCGATACTGCGCACTCTATCGTGCGTGAGGGCGCGCGCACGATAACTGTTGATAAAGGTGCGGACAGCGCGGATCTCCGTCTTGTAAACCTTGTTTCGGCAGGTGATATCGCCGTGACGCAGGACTACGGTCTTGCCGCGATGTGCCTGAGCAAAAATGCGGTCGTTCTGAATCAGGACGGCAGGAGGTACACGCAGGAGAATATCTCGGGACTGCTTGAATTTCGCGCAATATCCGCAAAAATACGGAGAAGCGGCGGCAGGACAAAGGGACTCTCCAAACGCACAAAGCAGCAGGACGTTGACTTTGAAGCAGCTTTGTGCCGTAGTATTGCCGAGCGTGAATGCTGGATGAACCGATCCGCAAAACAGATAACTTTGGCTTGACAAAGAGAGTGGAAATGTGATAAAATAAATTATTAGCGTGTATATTGTATTGTCTGTCCGGTATTACGATACATGGATTTGAAAATATGTTTTTGTGAATATTATTTTAACATTTTGGCTTGCTAAAATGTTTATGATATTTACAAATATCAGGAAGGACTGTCTTTTAAAATGAAAGAGTTTAATGATGGTTGCAGGAAAGTAAAAAAGGCTTGTTTTATCGCTTCCTCAGGAGGCCATTGGGAGGAACTTATGTGCCTGAAAGAAATTGCGGACGAGTATGAAACATTTTATGTTACAGAGGAAGGCGGTCAAGCCGAAGATTCTAACTTGAAAAAAATATACACGCTTCCGCAAATAAACCGTCATGAAAAGAACTTCTTGTGGCACTTTATTAAATTGTTCAAAAGTGCATCAAAAGTCATAAAGGTTGAAAAACCGGATTTTATAATAACAACGGGGGCTTTGATAGCGTTTCCTTTTTGCGTATTTGCAAAAATCCGAGGCATTAAAGTTATTTATATAGAATCTTTTGCACGCGTTAATAATCGGTCACTAACAGGTAGGCTTGTTTATCCGTTGGCAGATTTGTTTTTGGTACAGTGGGAGCCATTGTTGAAATTATATCCAAAAGCAAAGTATGTGGGCGGAATCTTTTGAGGATGAATTATGATATTTGTAGCTCTTGGTACACAAAAATTTCAATTTAATAGATTATTACAAATGATAGATCGGTTGTTGGATGAGGGGAAAATCAAGGAGACAGTTTTTGCACAAATCGGGAATTCTGATTATGAACCTAAAAATTATAAATACGCTTCATTTTTGGATAAAAATGAATTTGAAGAACAGATCAGAAACTGTGATGTGCTGATAACTCATAGTGGAGTAGCAACAATCATCGCAGGTCTGAAGAATGATAAAAAAGTGATAGTTGTGCCTCGATTGTCAAAGTATGGAGAGCATGTTGACGATCATCAGGTTCAGATCGCTCAATCATTCTCCGAACAAAATTATGTGATGATTTATGAGGAAAATGATGAATTGGATCTGCTCATAAGAAAAGTAAAAACTCATGAATTTGCAAAATATACATCACAGAGACAAAAGATGGTAAAGACCATACGAGATTACTTAGATAATATATAACGAATGAAAGTGAAGTAGAAATGAAAATAGATGTCATTACCCTGCATAGAGTACGAAATTATGGCTCATCGCTTCAAACTTTAGCTACGCAGATGTTTCTGAATGAACTGGGATGTGAAACAGAAATCATCGACTATTATCCGGAACGATACAGCAGCAAGGGATTATTAAAGAGACTGAAGAATAAAAGCAAAAAATTAGGGAGAAATCCAATCCTGCTATTGATGGCTAAGATCGCGATTGCTCCTTCGTATTATAAAAAGCATCTGGTATTTGATGATTTTTTAAGAAAACATATAAACTTAACGGACAAGACATACTATTCCGAACAGGATCTGATAAATGATCTCCCGCAGGCCGATGCTTATTGTACAGGCAGCGATCAGGTATGGAACAGTCACTGGAATGAGGGGGTAGATCGTCCGTTCTATTTAAGTTTTCTGCCTGATGGTGCTTATCGCTTTTCTTATGCAAGCAGCATAGGAAGCGAAAAGTTAAAAGATGATGAAAAACATGAAGTTGCGCCAATGTTAGAAAAGTACAGACATATTTCTGTAAGAGAAGACAGCGGGGTGAAAGTTCTTCAAGATATAGGTATATCTGATGTAGAACAGGTGCTTGATCCCACCTTGCTATTTGATGCGAAAGCATGGACTCCGTATGTATCGGATCGATATAAAAATAAGAAATATGTAGTTACATATAATCTGCACCACGATAAAAGGATCGATCAATATGCAGCAGGTTTAGCTAAAAAATATAATCTGAAAGTGCTGAATATTAGTTATAACTGGCATGACATTATTCGTTCAGGCCATTTGGTTTGGTGTCCTAAGATCGAAGAATATCTTGGATTGATTCGAGATGCGGAATATGTCGTGACAGATTCTTTTCATGCGACTGCTTTCTCTTTGATTTTTGGAACGAAGTTTATTGATATCTATCCGGAACAAGCAAGTGCAAGACTTCGCAGTATCTTAAAGTTGACGCATATGGAGAATAGAGGTTTCGATGAGATGCCTACGATAGAGGCAGCAGATGTTGCAGCAGATTTCGGAGTTGTACATGAAATACTTATGAATGAAAGAAAAAACTCTGTTCAGTATATGAACAAAGTTCTTGATGAGTTGAGATGAAAAATATATCTAATGTGAAAAATAGTTGCGTTGGCTGTAGAAGCTGTGAACAAGTTTGTCCTAAAAGAGCAATTGTTATAAGGGAGCAAGAGGAAGGATTCCTTTATCCTTACGTAGACGAAGAAAAGTGTATTGATTGCTCTCTGTGTGTGAAGCATTGCCCGACACAGGTGACGAAAAATAATTCGATAGCGCCGATTTCTGTCTTTGCATTCAGAAATAAAAATGAAGCACAGATCATGCAATCTGCTTCTGGCGGTGTAGGCGTTTTGACTGCACAGAAGATAATAGGAGAAAACGGTGTGTCGTATGGAGTGGCTTACGATGAAGGCTTTCGTGCAAAGCACATACGAGTAGATGATCTGAGTGAGCTGCCCCGAATCCAGTCCTCAAAGTATGTACAGTCGGATACAGGAGATACATACTCACAGGTTCAGAAAGACTTGCAAAGTGGAAAAAAGGTTCTTTATACGGGAACGCCTTGCCAAATCGATGGACTTTATTCGTTCTTGGGAAAAGACTATGAGAACTTATACACAATAGATTTAATTTGTCATGGAGTTCCGTCACCAAAATTTTTCAAAAAATATTTAGAGTTCCGTGATAGAAAGACTGACGGGAAAACTATATATTTCAATTTCCGTTCAAAAGATAAAAGAGGGTGGGGTACTCAGTATCTCCTAAAAACAAAGACAAAGACAAGGACAAAGACAAAGGTACTATCTCTTGATCGCTATGGAAAACATTTTGTGGTGGGTGACTGCTATCGCGAGAGCTGTTATCAGTGTGATTATGCTAATATTCATCGGGTAGGCGACCTGACAATTGGAGATTTTTGGGGAATAGGAAAAAGTCATCCGGATTTTTATTCAGAAAAAGGTGTTTCCAGCATTTTGGTGAATACAGAAAAAGGTCAAAAGCTGTTTAACAGTATAAAGAGTGAAGGGTGGGTTATCAATGCGACCTTAGAGGAGGCAATGGTAAAACAAGGAAACCTGGTACATCCGACAAAACGTCCATTAGAACGCGATACATTTTACAGGAATATTGATCGAGATGATTTTATTGATAATTTAAAGGTCGGATTGCAGTTAAAAGATAGAGTCAAATCTATTTTACCAAGAAACTTGGTTAGGTTTTTGAAGCAAATCAGGTAACGGAGAAATATATAAGTGAGTGATACTAGGTCGTGTTGACACTAAGCCTAACAACGCATCTTTTCGGCAAAATTTCACGCATCCTGCGTTAAAAAGTCTTGACAGGCGAC
>JABLTL010157217.1_pt1 | contig 15481 bp, 19 predicted proteins | sample 7160151 | NCBI WGS metagenome assembly JABLTL01 (sample SAMN14651223, study PRJNA627086) | human gut metagenome | isolation source: feces | host: Homo sapiens
ATAAATACATATACTATCCTGTATAAACTTTGCCAAATACTTTGATTTTGTGCAATGTTTTATATCTGAATCACACAAAATCATGAGTACCTTCTCCCTATAATAAATAACAAATATTTAAATAGTATACGATATAGATAATATTTAATAAAACGTATAATATAATATAAACATATCTATTTAATATCATAATAAAAAAACTATGTCAATAAAAATGTATAAAAATATTAATTTATTTTATTCTATATTCATTAATAAAGAAAATTTTTTTATCATTTTGAATTTTTTCTTTACTGTTTTCTTTTTCTGAATATTTTTTCCATTCTGTAACTTCTCTTTCTTTTATACATAAATACATCAATCTACAAGTTTCCATGTTATGAGCGTTTTTATAAAAATCATTGTCTACAAAATATGGTCGTTGTCTTAAACTTTCTAAAGATATCATGTCATATAGTTTAATTTTCGCTAAATCAATATCATCAAAAATATTTAGCATATATGGTAACGCATTACCATTTTTAACATAAATACCATATTCTTTCATAATATCACCCCCACTAAAAGGATAACATAATTATGTTAACATGTCAAATTATATTATCGACATATTTCGACACAACAATTAAAACTATAATGATATAATCAGCAAGAAGGAGGATAAAATATGAAAATATTAGATGAAAAGAGAAAAATCGAACAAATACCTATATATGATAGTGATGGTAGAATTGAATATTATAAAATACCTAATTATACTGTAAAAAAAGAATTTCTAAGTATTAATGAGAGAAAGTTTTTGAAAGAATTAATAAAAGCAATTAGAATTTTAAACGATAAATATAAAACAAGAAATATCTATATACAAATTTCCACTCAAGTAGCTATAAACAGAATTATAGATATAAATAACAGAAGATTGCCAGACTTATACGAAGAAATTAGAAATAAAAGCATTGATTTTGTTTTATATAATATAAATAACGGACAAATACTTACTTGTATTGAACTTGATGACAGTTCACATGAAAATAATAAGAGAAAACAACGTGATATTTTATTAGATAAAATGCTTAAAGAATCTGTTAATATAATACATTACAAAGCTAAAAATGAATATACAGAAAATGAAATATTAAACATATTATTAAAAGAAGTAGTTTAAGCTACTTCTTTCGATTCAAATGGATTAAAATAAAACAATTCAAATTCTTCTATCTTATAACTTTGACTAAAATCAACTTTAGCAAGTTTTAAATCTTTAATATTACGTTGATATGTACGTGATGACATACTTTCTTTCATATCAATTTCACCATTCAATTGAATTGCACAATAAAAATTATATAATCTTATAGCTTTACTCGGTTTAAATATAGTATTTAATCTTTTTTTTACTTCTTCCCTACCTCTAACAATATTTAAATCACTCTTTATAATTCCTAATAATTTCATAAATTCATCACTCCAAATAATTTTTAAATCATCATATTTTACATCAATAACTTTAATATGTTTAGTATTATACATTTTTACTAACATCTTTTTCTTAATCTCACATTCAAACCTTATAAAGCCAGAAATAAAAGAAAGATAATCTGATAAATTAAAATCACTACTTATAAATTTTTTTAAATCATGTTTTCTAAACTCTAATAATTTATTATATATTTTTAATGTAGTAGTAGTTCCAGTAAGATATAGACTTTCATCATAATAAAATTTTATATTTCGACGAGGATATTTACATCTACTAAGACTATTTATATAAGATTTAACATTTCCTTGTTGCTTTAAATCATAGCAAATTGCTATATCACATCTTTGTAAAAACCATTTAGAAAGAGCAGGTAAAACAATGTTATAAGATAATTCAACCATCTGTATCAAGTTTTCAACTATAAACTCTATATCATAATATCCATTATGAGAATTATACCCATTAATAATTTTATGATAACTACCTTCAACTTCAATAAAATAGCCGTAAGTAGTAAATTGATATTTTGAACCACATCCAACGCGAATACTAAGACGACTATCAAAACTACCACTTAAATGGTCATTAATTATTTCATATAGTAATTCACCTGAATTATAATCTGTTGAATTTTTGACAATAGATTTATATTTTATAGCATTATATGTTTCTTTATTTATTTCCGCATAAATTTTTATAGTATCTATCATTTCAAAATCACTCCTAAAAAACGTCAAAATTGTCGCTTTCGGAGGGTGTTACTAAGAACCCTCCACAAATATTATTAATTTATATCTTTAAATTTTGTATTATAAATATTTTCTAAAAGATAAAAATTTGGAGTTCTAAATTTTTTTGGAGCTTTAGATACCATGTTATACATTGCTTCCACACATTCTTTTATTTTATTATATTCTGCCTTTGTACATACAATAATATAATTGTCTTCTGAAGATACTAATTCTTCATCATCTATCAAATCCATAATAACATCTCCTTTCAATTTTATTTATTTTACTAGGGGGCTATCCCCCTCCAGAATCTTTCTATTAACTTTTTGTAATTCATTATCATTCAAACAAAAAGTAAATAGGGAGATTCTGCCCCCGCATATCAGAGCTATTTCTATGAAGTATATTTTACTAAAGAACATATATTTTAAGTTAGAGCCAATAGGGAGTTTTTAATGCTCCCCTTTTTCTACATCTTTAATTTTCTTGTTTATTTTATTTATTTCTTCTATAATACTTTCGAACATAATAAACATTAAAAAATCAATTATTATTAAAAATAATAAAATTATATTAAACACTATTAACACCACCTATTTTAAAAAATAACTTGTTTACTTCCTAATCTGATAAAATAAAAAATATATTTTACGATAATAAAATTAATAGATTATTATATTTTTTTAATTTCTGTTCTTTATTTTATATACTACAATAACTACAGCAGATATAATAGTCCAAATATAGCATATAAGTGTAACTAAGCCTAATAGAAACATTAATGGTCACCCCTTTCATTTCTATTTATATATTCTTTTTGTTTTATACTTTCAACTATAGAATAGCTGTCAAATAAATTTCTAATAAAATTACTTTGTATAAAACTATACTTCCATTTTTTTCTGGTTTTAAATCTTCGTTCAGGTGTAGGATTATCTATAATATAGTTATAATCATCTGCATCATAACATTTTTGCTTTGTCCACCTTCCAAAAAATGTTTTACATTCTACAACTTCATAACATTGTTCCCTTAATTGTTTAACTACTCTTGTAAATACTTGACTTGTTGCAACAATTTTTATTCTTTGTTTTCTTTGCATTGTAACAACAGATAATAAATCTTCGGGAAAATCTTTCCAATTGTTTGAATTATATTCATTTTGCAATTCATCTATTGCAAAAATTACACCATTTAATCCATTTCTAACTTCTGTAAATTGTCGCCAACTAGTAAATGGCATATCTTGTTTAGTATAATTAAAATTAGTAATTATAATAGAGTCTGGATATATTTCTTTCATTTTATCTAAATATTCTACCATTGAAATAGTTTTACCCCCGCCCTGTCTTCCTACAAAACAAGTTAAACCATAAGGCTTAAACACTTTACCATTAATAATAGTGTATAATAAATCATAAATAAGCCATCTTATTAAATCTATTAACATACTAAAAAATCTTAATATTGGTATTTCTATACGTGGAATTTTAATTTTTTCTATTTTATTACATATTAACAATAATTTATAATCAAATTTTAGTTTTTTGAATTTTTTAAATACTTCTGTAAACTCTTCTATATTTAAATCCGAAAATACATCTTTTCTTAAATTTCTATAATATTTATTTAACGTCATATCCTTTTTAAACATGTTTTTGTCCTCCAATAATAAAAAACTATTGTCCCATTCCTAAAATAGGAATAAGTTTTAAAATGAAATTAATTAAACCATATACAAGATGGACAGTTATCCAAAATGTTATACTACTAAAAAATGCAATCCATACATCAACAGGGAAAAATTGAAAGGCAATTGAAAACATATTAACCATTCCAGTGATACTGCTATTAATAGTAAACGCACCTCCTGGAATTAAATTTATAATACCTGTAACCAATATAAATAGTGGTGCAGTAATTAAAACTAAAATCATTTATTATTCCCCCCTGTCTGTGTATTTTGATTAACATTAGAAGTTGAATAGCTTGAAATACTAAAACCTCTAAAAAATTTACTTGTTTCATTTATCCAGTATAATACCAAAAGTATATATACAACTACTCGAACCCAAACAAACCAAACATCACGATATTTAGTGAATATTGAAAAATCAATAAATTTGTTCATTTTAATAGAAAGTTTATCTGATAATGTATAATTTGATAAACTAATACTTGTCGTAATTCCTTCTCCTGAATTTCCAGTATTTTGAGCAGTTTCATCAATTTTATTTAATTCATTCTGATAACTCTGATATGGTATTTTACCATTTAAATCTGATTTTAAAGTATCTACTTTATCACTGAAATAGTTATCTTCTGGAACAAATAATCTTCTTAATAATGATTCTAATAAATTTATAATTTTTCCTGGTAATTCACCAATTACAGTTATTACATTAGAAATTGCTTCACCTAAAGCATTAATTATGCTAGATACAGCATTAGAAATAGAAGAAATAATATTAGATATACCTTCTCCTAACGCTGATATAACATCAGAAATTGCACTACCTATTGAGTTAATTATTTCACCAATAGAATTAATAATATCACTACTTAAATTACCTAAAGACTTTATAATGTCACTTGAAGCACTTCCAACAGCTGCAACAATTTCACCTAAAGAATCTATACTTGTAACTGTAAAATCACCTAAAGCATTAACAATTTTATCTAAATTGCTTATAACTGTATTAAATAAATTTATTACATTAGTCGTGAGCGACAATATCGAATCAAGTATATCACTAAACCAATTCCAAAGATTACCAAGCCAACTGGTATCAGTATTTTCAGAACTTCCGCCATCGCCTGTGGTATTTCCTCCGCCTGTTGTATTGCTGGTATTTTCACCTGCTCCACTGTCTGTGGAGCTCCCAGAAAAACCACGTCACCACTTTTATTTTTTATAGTTTGATTAGCAAATACATCAGCAGTAAAAAAATTTTGATTAAAACTAGAAGAATTAAGACCTTTATCAGTGTTAATATACCAATTATTAAGACGTTTAGTAAAATTTTCTGATGAAGAAGAAACATCACATTTTTCACTATAATAAGAATCAGTCAATACATCACTATACAAAATATAAGAAGATGAATTTTTGCTTGTGTCTGATAAATAAACAAATTTGTAATCATCAGATACTGTAATAGGAACATCAGACAGAATTACATCATAGCAATCATAATTACCCAATCTATTAATTGGATTAAAAGGCACAGAAGTAGAATAATGTATAAAATAATATTTAACATCAAAAAGTTTACTACCATCATCTTTAAGTACAGTAGTAGGAAATGTAAATGTAACTTTCTTATCAATTGTTTTATTGTCTATTTCAACATCAAAACTTTCATCTGAACCAGAAAAACCAAAACATTTACAAGTAATACAAATAAATGCTAAAAAAAACATTGAAATATATAAAATTTTCTTTTTTATACTCAAATAAATCTCTCCTTTCAAAAAACTAGCCCCAACGAACATTAAAATGTTCGATTGGGGCATTAGATTCCTATAAGAATTTATATACAATTCTAGGAATTAAAGAAACAGCTACCATTATACCCATAATTGTTAAACCAACAGGTATCAAAACGCCTAAATTAGTTGTTATAGCTGAAAGTAAACCATCGAACATAGAACTTGTTAAAGTTAAACCTTCCATTTACGACTCCTTTCCCTATAAAAATAGTTATTCTTATAGATAATAATATATATATTTATTTCAGTAGATATAAAGGGGATAACATATAAAAGATAACAATCAAATTATCTAATAAAAAAATCTACTGAAAAACCAATAACCAAAATATATGATAAGTAATAATATAAAACCATAAACAAACAATTGAAAAAATATGTTTAAAGTTCTAATTTGTATTAAAATAGCATTTAATAAATCAATTTCACTCATGCTATTCAACACCTACCAATACACAATTCCAATAACTAACCCTCTTATCTTTGTTAAAAACTCTTTCAAAGCCTAAGATTAATTTTATTGGAGAAAACTTTTGAATATTTAAAGAAGATAATTTATCTATAAGTTGAACATCTTTAGTAATGAAATTAAAGTTCTTATTTTCTTTTGATAGAACATTTATACATAAATACTTTTCTCCATCTTTTGTAACTCCTTGACGCTTATCAATAAAATTAAAAGTTTCTCTTGCATTAATCATATAAAAAACTCCTTTCAATAAAAAATAGATATATTTAAATATTACATTATAAACGTAATACTTAAATATATCCACTTTCAAATGTCAATAAATACATATACTATCCTGTATAAACTTTGCCAAATACTTTGATTTTGTGCAATGTTCTGTATTCCTTTTTTTACACTTTTCCATATCTACTTCTACCTCTCTTCTATTGCTTATTGATATGTTAAAGTGAATCCAATTATAATTTACTATTATGGTTTTATCTAAATTTTCTAATTACAAATTAAAATAATTGCAATAAGAGGATATAGAAAAAATTCTAATATCCTCTTTCTTTTCTTTTTTTGTTCAAGTTTATATATTATTCGTTCATTAATATATATTTTCTCACCTTTCTGTCACAATCTACATATTAATAATTAAATACATATATCTTCTAACACCATTTATTTTATAACAAATTCTATATTTTAAATTAGCACCCCTTGAACTAGCCGCAATCCCACTAGTCTCTACTCTCACCGTCGAGGTTTCTTTGCTTTGAACAGTTGGAGTTACTGAAGGTTCTTTTAGAGTTAAGTTTTTACTATTTTCTAGGTTTTCGATTACTCCATCTGTTAATGCAATATCATTATTATTAATAAATTGCATTGTTACCGTTAAAGTTCTTTTTGTCATTGCGACTCCTGATATATTTACTTTTCCTTTTACTCCAAATGTATCATCATCAAATTTTGAAGTATCTCCAACAGAAAAAGCATTTATAAAATAACTATCTTTAACTGTAATTAATTTATCATTACTCTGAGTAACTATATCTATGTTCTCTAGTTTAGGTTCTTTATAATCTGATGTTACTGTACCATTAATATATAACTTTGAAGACCATAAAGAATATCCTGTTCCCATAGTCATAAAAAGCAATATTATTACAATCAATACAAGACTTACTGAAATATAATGTTTTCTCTTGATTTTGTATTTTTTTCGCATATTATCTCCTCTAACCATTATTTCTAAATATAAATCTATATGTTATCTCATTACTCATAACGCTAAACCAAGCTTCTGTGCTTTCTTTTGATTCCCAATATAAAATTGGTTTAAATAGTTCCTCAGATACTTTTATAATCTCTCCAAAGTCTTTAACATCAACAATATTTTCTTGTTTAATGTCTACTTTATCTTTAATTTTTACTATCTTATCTTGGCACAATCTTAACATTCTATTTAATTCTTTTCTATAATTATTCTTTATTTTATTTATTGCAACCGTATTTCTAGTAATATATTTCAATCCAATTACTAAAATTATAATTAGTATTGTATCTAAACTAATTGCTACAATATTGATATTTTCATTTTCTTCTTTTGTTTTTGTTACATATGATGTCTCATCTTTATTGTTTTCGCCTTTTATCTGTGTCGTTTTTTCGCCTAAGTCAATTGAAACTGCTGATGTATATTGATTTACTACAGGCTCATCATCAATTTCTGTTTTGACATCAACCTGCAATATTATCATATACGTAGTTTTTAATGTCATGTTCATTTCTTGTTCAAAATCTGTTACTAGTTTGTTTTTATCTTTTAAATTTAGTTCTATTGGCTCTTGAATTGAAATTTTATCTGACATTTGTTTTTGTGTTTCACTATCAAATAAAACTTCCTCTTTATCCCAAACCTTCTGTTCCTCTCCATCTTTTGTATATACGGCCTGAAGCTTTCCTAATATTTTATAATCATATTCCAAATCAGAAGCTTTGTTTCCTATATAATCATAATTAACATTCAAATGTATATTATCAATTAAGTCTGTAACATATACTTCATTCATCTGTAACGTTTTTTGATCTATATATTTATTATTAATTAAATTAACATCATAATTATAATTAAATTCATTAGTATATGAATAAATTTCCTCTTTCTTTTTAATAGTATTATTTTTTAATAAGTTTTGAATAAGACTACTAGACAAAACTATAATTAATGACATAATACATATTATATAAAAATATCTAGTAGATTTACGTATTTTAACTTTTTGTCTAGTTCTCATATTCTCCTCTCCTTTAACTATATACTATTTTCCTGTATCAACTTCTACCTGTTCGTTTGATTGTAGTATATTTAGCCAAATAGCTGGATATCCTAAATATTTTACCTTAAAAATAACTTTTCCTAACACTTGTTCTTCTTTAACACTCTCTTTGTCTTCTGAAGGATTATTATCTCCTTTTGTTGTAAAATAATATTCTCCATTCTTTTGCTTTTTCTCAATTACTCTATGTATAACTGTATATCCTTTCATTTGGTATTGTATAATGTCTCCATTGACAATATCATTTGCATTACACTTTTTTACTATTACAACATCCCCTACATATAATTCTTTTTCCATACTCCCTGAAGCTACTGCTATTGGCTTTATAGGAAATACTCCTATTGTAAACCATATTACCAATATTACTAAAACAACTAGCGGAATCGAATTTTTCGGATTTACATTTTCAATTTCCTGTCTTGATTTTATTTCACTATTTTTGCTATTAGCATATCTGATATAGAAAAATAGTATTGTTGGAATCGTTGTTTCAATTATTGCAACCATAATCCATGGTGCATTTGGTAATATCGGAGATAGCCATAAATATAATTTTGTAAATAATTCATATATACTTGCTGGCTTCCAATCAGATTTCATTGATATATATGAATATAAAACATTTTTAGCAATCAATGGTATAAGATTTTGACATATATCTTTTAATGCAAATAATAAAGTTATTTTTGTATTTATATATTTGTTTAATTCTATTTCAATAATTATATATATTAATGATACTAATATAGCTATTTCTTTTTTATCATTTTCATAAACATTGTTGATTAATCTATATCTTATATATTCTTTAGAAATTATTACAGTTCCAAACATCCATAAATTTATTAAAAAGCCTTTAACTGTTGTAAAATATGGATTGTTTCCAAAAGTAATAAATAGTCCTGATATCATATATGTTAATATATATATAATAACTGCTATTAAGATATATTGAATAACTTCTTTCTTAATTTTTGATTTTTGATAAGATTTTCCAATAGCAATTTTTAAAAATACAGCTAATGTAATCCAAAATAAAGGATTGATAATATATAAATATATAGCATTTATATTAAACACAAGTTTTAAATTTGCTAATAATCCATATATAAGCATCAAAATAATTATTGCTATTGTTATATTTTTTGATTTTTGCATATTTTTTCCTCTAAAAAGCCTAATTAAAGGATAATATTTCATATTATCCTTTATTCACTTTATTTATTATGTATGTGCTCCGTGATTTGGAATTACAGTAACTTCATTTGTTGCTTGTTCATATGTAAAGTTTATTTTGAACTTAGCTGTTGCTGTTGTTGCTGTTGATTCTTTTTTCCATTTAATTCCAAATGTCACTGGGCATGTTCCTCCTGCTGTTATAACTTCTGAACCATCTGTTGCAATAGTTGGTGTTGTAATTTCAATTTCAGAATTTGAAAATTCTTTTCCTTGATCATCAGTTAATTTGAATCCTGTTAATTTAGCAGGTACAGTACCAGCATTTTGAATATTTGCAGTTACTGTACAACCATCCCCTGGGTAATCTAATGTTACATTAACTGATAATGTATCATTTTTGTCACCTGTAACATTAGCAGTACCATGTGATGATGTATCAACACTTGCTGATAAGAATTTAACATCCCATGTTCCTGATGCAGTTGCTGTTCCAGAAATTGTTATGTTTGCAGAAAATGCTGCATATCCAACAGCTATTGCTAATAATATTACTATTAAAGCTACCAACAAATAGTTTCTTTTTTGCTTTTTCATCAAAAAATTCCTCCTAATATTAAAATCATTTATATTATAACATATTTATATGTATATTACTTTACAATGGCATTACATTTTCTTTGCATTTGTATTACATTGTTTTAAACTTGTAACAAAATTAAAATATTCCTGTAATGGTTTTTACTGCTATTTTGTGTTATTATGTTATTAAATATATTTGAAAGGAGTTTCTTAATGTTAGAAAATATAGAAAAGCAAGATAATAAAATCTTATTAATTTCTGAAAAAGAACAGCAAGTATTTTTACCATATACATTAAAGGAATTAGAAGATTATTTAGATCAATTTCCTGATGCCTATTCATCAACTGATGATGTTATAAAAAAAGAATTTGTTTTACCTTTAGCTTATTATATCTCTCATCCTGCTTTTTCAAGATTCAGAGAAGCATATTCCTTAAGTAGGGATAGAGAAGCAAAACCATTTTTAGAAAGTTTAAGATACGGAATTGACATGATGTTTTATGACAAATTAAATCCCGCTATAATTGCTGCTTGTAAAACCCAAGAACAATTATCTAATTATATTGATTGCTTAGAAAATGACAAATTAAATGACTTTACTGATTTTGAGATAAAATTTGAACTAAACCCATTATAAAAAACACAAAACAACTAACAGTTATTTTGTGTTTTCATTTTCTTCAGTCTTTATATTCTAAAACTTTTTAGTTTAATTAAATAGAAAAAATCCTACAATGTTCTATAATTATTTTTATCTGCTCTTTCATCCATTTTTCTATCAAATTGTTCATTATCGTAAAACCAATCTGTTTTCTTATCTTTTGGATGGGCCTTTCTATTTTTATCTGCAAGTAAATCAAGCATCACTGCTATTGGAAGTATTACTCCAATTAATGATACAAATAATTGCATATATAAATTTATATCAACTCCACCTTCTACTGCATTTTGTAATGTCTCTAAATTATTAACTACAAATGTACCATAATACATTCCATATGATAACAAGTAGATTAGTCCTCCTACGATTTTTCTTTTTGCAACTAATATGATACATACAAGTGTTAAGAATAATAATCCTACTTCAATTTGCATATTTAATGGTTCTAATCCATTTAAATCCCATTTTAATTCAGTTCCTAATGCTACAACTACTCTTATCATCCAAAACATTATCATAAATAATACTAATAACCATGTCGAAAAATTTTTCATTTGTTTTCTTTTTCATTTTTTTACCTTCTTTCCAATTAAAAAGAGCCTTAACATATTAGTTAAAGCTCAATACTTTATTTAATTTATTGAATTGCCCAGAAATAGAACTTTCCACAAGCACATTGGCTTATTTTATATTGAACAGATGCCCAATCTTTTGTATAATTTTCAAAAGCTGTATATGCATCATCCCAAGTGTTATAATACCCATGCTCATTTGCTCCATCTCCTGCGACATGATGTTTTCCACCTTCTGCACACCAATAGGATAAATCACTTTTTGTTGGTGTTGTAGGTGTTTTTTCTTCTGTTTTTGTTTCAGTTTCTTGCACTTTAGGTTCTTCCTGTTTCTGCTCTATTTTAGTTTCTTTTTTTACATTTATTTGACTTGCATTTGAATTATTTTTTACTTGTTCTTTTATTTCAGATTTGTCTTGAACTTTTAGAGCCTCATTTTTAGTTGTTCTAGAATTACTTTCTGTAGCACTGTTATCACTTTTAATTTGATTTTCCTCATTAACATCTGCAATGTTATTTGATGTACTTTCTTGTTTATTTTCAAGTAAATTTTCTTGTAAATTATTTTCTGCAATAAAATCATTTTGCATTGCAATATCTTCTTGTTTACTTTTGTTTTGGTTAATTGATGATAACACCATTGTCGTTACTAAAGTTATTGCTATACAAATACTAGCTATAATTATTTTTAATTTCATAATCGATCACTCTCCCTTAATTTGATTTTATATTGATAAAATTTTAAATACAAATATTAAAATTAGAAAGAATAAAGCAAAATTTAGATAAGTATATCGAGCTAATAAATAAGAAAGAAAAAGATGTAGTAGAAAGTCTATATGAATTAACAAATTTAGAAATAGAATTAATGAATGAAAAAGCAATATATGGATGTGTAAGAACAGCAGGATTTCCATTTATAAAGAACTTCGAATACTTTGACTTTTCATTTCAACCAACAATAAATAAAGAGCAAATATTAGATTTTAAGAACTTAAGATTTATAGAAAATAAAGAAAATATAATATTTGTAGGAAGTCCAGGAATTGGAAAAACACATTTAGCAACATCAATAGGAATAGTAGCAGCAAAGAACAGAGATTCAACATATTTTATAAATTGTAATGATTTAATATTAAATTTGAAGAAAGCAAATTCAGAAAATAGATTTATGAATAGATTAAACCATTATGCAAAATACAAAGTTTTAATAATAGATGAGATGGGATTTTTACCAATAGATAACGAAGGAGCAAATATGTTATTTCAATTAATAAATAAAAGATATGAAAATCATTCTACAATAATAACAACAAATAAACCTTTTGGAAAGTGGCATGAAATATTTGGAGATGTAACATTAGCAAACGCAATATTAGATAGACTTTTACATCATTCACATATTATAAATATAAATGGAAATTCTTACAGACTCAAAGATAAATTAAAATCAGAAATTGCAGAAGAAACTTGAATTTAATAATGTATAAAATTGTACATAACTAAATTCAAAATTTTGTACATTCCCTTATTGACATTAACATCATGGTAAAAAGGGAGTTTTTAACGCTCCTCCCTAAAATTATATTAAATACTATTATAGTAAATTCTAATTAATAAAGAAGGTGCAAAATAATTTATTTTGCACCCATGAGATTCACTTTTTACTTTCTTCTTTTTGTTTCTTCTTACTTTCTTCTTTTTGTTTCTTCTTGTTAGCATACATGTTGATATCTGCCTTCTTGAATGCTTCATCAGCACTCATTGTTTTGGGATCATACTCACACATTCCACGAGCAATACTTGGTAATTCATTGATGTCTTTTCTTTTTTCATTTAACCGTTCAATAAACAATTTATTTAATTGATCAACTTGTTGAAGCGAAAGTCTCTTTTCAATAATTACCGAAAATTCATCTCCACCAATACGATAGCAATTTCCATATTGATGATATGTTTGTTTTAGTATTTCACTTATGGTTGCTAATATAGAATCTCCGAAATTATGACCATAAGTATCATTAATAATTTTAAAATCATTAACATCAAAAATTATTAATATAGTTTGCTTATTGGTCTTTCGCATATCAACATCAAAATTTTTTTGATTTAATAACATTGTTAATCCGTCAATACAATGTACTAATCCATTAAAATAATTATAAATGAAAATGCTAGTGAGAGTTATTGGTAACCATAGTATTTTTATATTTTGATTCAATAGTTGTATTAAAATACCTAGTATCAAAAAAACAATAATAAATATTAATTCGTTCATTTTTTTATTTTGAAAAAATTCACTGAATTTTAATGCTTTAATAAATAAATATACCGTAGATATCGTAAAAGACAAATAGTATAAATATATTAAAGAATTATAAACAAAATTTATTTTATAAAAGAATATACTACTTATCATTAATAATTCTTCTATAATAAAATAAATTTTTAATGCCTTATATCCTGTGCTATACTTATCTCCTATATTTTTTGCAAATATATTGTTTCCCATAATGATTGGAACAACTGGTAATATAATAAATTTAATAATTTGTATTGACGTTTTATATCTAAGAAATTTTTCTGCAATCAAATCATTTACTATCCCAAATGCGAGAACTGTAAAAACAAGTAAAAATACTATTCTAGCCCGCTTAGATAAATTTTTATTTGAGTTGGCTATAGTAGCCATCGCAATTAATGTCATAATTAGATTTAAACATATTTCTGTAAAGTAATTCATAAAGTCCCTCCTAATCTGTTTGTGCAAAAAGAATCAAGTGAATCTATTATTAATTAAATTTAACGATATTATATACTATTTTTACGAAGATTTCAATATTTTAGCATAGATTTTACATTAAATGTAAATATCTTTTTCTTTTTTCTCTTTCTAGTACTGCATTAAGTGCTATTTTTTACTTTTATTTAAACTTTTGCAAATAACTATCCATTTTAGCAACAAATTCTTTATTGTTTTTTGTTTTTGTCATTTCATTTATTACTTGTTCTGTAACTTCTGCTACAGACATAGAACTCATGGCTTTTCTCAAAGCAAATACAGTTTCTCTTTCTGATGGTGTTAGTAATAAATCTTCTCTTCTAGTACCTGATTTATTAATATCAATTGCAGGAAAAATTCTCTTTTCTGATAATTTTCTATCTAAGTGAACTTCCATATTTCCAGTACCTTTAAATTCTTCAAATATAACATCATCCATTCTACTTCCAGTGTCTATTAATGATGTAGCTAGGATAGTTAAACTTCCTCCATTTTCGATATTTCGCGCAGCTCCAAAAAATTTTTTAGGTTTATGCAATGCTGCAGGATCTATTCCTCCAGATAATGTTCGACCTGATGATGGAATAACTAAGTTATATGCTCTTGTCAATCTTGTAATACTATCAAGGAGTATTACAACATCTTTACCTTGTTCTATTAATCTTTTTGCACGTGCAAAAACCATTTCTGCTACTTTTACGTGATGCTCTGGAAGTTCATCAAAAGTAGAATGAATTACTTGTCCTTTTATAGATCTTTTCATATCAGTTACTTCTTCTGGACGTTCATCTATTAATAACACTATTAATTCTACTTCTGGATTATTTGTAGAAATACTGTTAGCTACTTTTTTTAATAAGGTAGTTTTTCCCACCTTAGGTGGAGCAACAATCATTCCCCTTTGCCCTTTACCTATTGGACACATTAAATCTATTATACGTGTTGCATAATCATTTTGAACTGTTTCTAATTTTAATTTTTCATCTGGATAAATTGGAATTAATTCATCGAATCTTTTTCTTTTGATAGCCTTTTCTGGATGTTCTCCATTTACTTCTCCAACAAAAATTAACGAAGGGAATTTTTCTCCCTCTCTATATCTTGAAATTCCTTTGATAACATCTCCTGTATCAAGTTTAAATCTTCTAATTTGTACCATTGAAATATAGACATCTTTATCGCTAGATAAATAATTATCTCCTCTTAA
>JABLTL010056466.1_pt1 | contig 15439 bp, 12 predicted proteins | sample 7160151 | NCBI WGS metagenome assembly JABLTL01 (sample SAMN14651223, study PRJNA627086) | human gut metagenome | isolation source: feces | host: Homo sapiens
AAATACAATTGTTCATCAATCATTATATTTATTGTACACTAAAAATAGTAAAATTAAAACAAATTTTACCTTTATACATATATTGGTCTTCTAATCTTAAAATCCTTTATTAAAGATACAGAATGTGTTGAATTAGCATGAATAAAGAACTTTTTAGGTTTATTCCTTTCCATTTCTGTTTTAAATAATTGGGTCCATTTATACCAAAATAGGTAGTTTGTTAGGAACTTGGTTGAAACACTATTAAACTTTCTTATCCATCTTTTTAAGCTACTATGAAAAGCATTGACTCTTTGAATATTATAAATATCCACAGTTTTTCTCCCACCCCTAATTTGATGTAATTCAAAATTATGTTGAGCCGCAAATGGGATATAACTCCTATGTTTATCAGTACATAAAATAGAATTTTCTTCAACAACCTCTGATAAAGCCCTATTTATATCAGTATAGTTAGGTCTGCCATCACATATTAAACCAGTATATATATTTCCTAATCTATCTACACCACATAATACACAGGCAAATTCCTTTGATATACCTCTTGTATTTATTTCTTTACCACGCTTTCTTGATTCCCTTGGCATAGTAAAATTAGAACTTTTGCTATGATTCCCTTTATAGCTAAGGGCAAAGTATGTCTCATCGAGTTCAATAACACCCTCAAGAGAGCCATAGCCAATAAATTTTCTAATAGCGTCTATAATTTTATGTCTCCAAAAGAAAGCTGTTGCAATATTAATCTCAACAATTTCGGCACATTGCCTAATAGTGTTACCATTTATCATACATTGAGCATATAGTAGCCATTTATCTAATCCCTTTTTACTACTTGAAACTGGGGATTTAGAAAAATCTTTGAAAGTTTTTTTGCACTCTGGATTTTGGCATTTATACCTTTGTTTAATACCATTCTTACCATGATATTTTCCATACTTAGATATTTTATCATGACTGCAAAAAGGACAGCACTTCCCCTTGTTAAATGTATTTTCAGCGATTTCTTCATCTATAGAGTTAGTTATTCCATTTGACATCAATACAGTCTTTAAAAAATCAAATACCTTCTCTTGCTCATATGTATTTAATTGTGAAACTTGCTGAATAACATTATTAACTCTTGGCATAAAAAACCTCCTAAATAGTAGTTATATTATATATTATAACCATATTTATAGAGGTTAATCAAATTTCAACAGTTTATTAAAACAAAGCCTTTTTATTTTTTAAAATTTACGGTTTTAAGCCATTTATAAGGGGTGAAAACACCACTCTAAGTTTAGCTCCAGTAAACTTTCATGTAAAATTGTATTTTTCACCACATTAAAATTTTAATATTTTTGTTCATAAATTAATTAAATAACACTTCGTTTGTTAATTAATTTATTAACATTGTTGTTCGTTAATTATTTTATGAACAGTAGCAACACTACACTTCTTATCTTTAGCAATAGCTCTGTAACTTTTATCTTGTAATCTTAACTTTTCACTCTAGCCTTTTGTTCTTCAGTAAACATTTCTTTTCTTCCAGCACCACGTTCATTTTTTAATTTAACAACAAAATTGAATTTAAATTTCTCTACTAAAATTGAATACTAAAACTTTGCAACCACTTATACTAATAATATAATTGGATAGAAGTTTAGTAGATACCTCCAATAATTCTATTATCTATATTATAGCACTATTTATGAATTATATGTACATATGAACATTATTATCCAACAGGCCTAAAGTTAAACTTATATCAAACTTTAATCCTTATTTTGCATAATTCTTTATTATTTTTACCATTAAATTCATATATTACTTGAAATTTTCTCTTTATTATTATAAAATATAATTATTAAATAATAATAATTATTATTTAATTTAATAATATATTTTAAAAAAAATACTAATACTATAATATATATAATAAAAACGAGGTGGAAGTATGAGTAAAATATCAATAATTGGTGCAGGCGCAATTGGTGCAACTACAGCATTTGCTTTATTACAAAGAGGAATTGCAAGAGAAATAGTAATAAATGATATAAATCAAGAAAAAGCATTAGGCGAAGTTATGGATTTAATGCATGGAAGTTCATTATGCTCTCCTTGTAATGTTACTTTAGGAAGTATAGAAGATACTAAAGATTCAGATATAGTAATTATTACTGCTGGTTCACCACAAAAGCCTGGTGAAACTAGATTAGATTTAGTTGATAAAAACTATGAAATATTTAAAAGCTTTATACCCCAAATTGCAAAGTTAAGTCCTAATTCAATTTTATTAGTAGTATCTAACCCTGTTGATATATTAGCTTATATGACGTATAAACTTTCAGGGTTCCCAAAAGAAAGAGTTATTGGCTCTGGAACTGTTTTAGATACTGCAAGACTTAGAAGCTTATTAGGTAAATATTTGGGTATTGATGGTAGAAATGTTCAAGGTTATGTTCTTGGTGAACATGGTGATAGTGAATTTGTTACATGGTCTTCTTTAATGATTGGTAACATTCCAGTTAAAAGCTTTTCCGAACAAAATTCAATAACTTGGGATATTGGAACAGAAAATGTTATTGCTGAAGATGTTAAAAATTGTGCTTATGAAGTTATAAAAAGAAAAGGTGCAACAGCTTTTTCAGTTGCAATTGCATTAACAAGAATTACTGAAGCAATTATAAGAGATGAAAAAAGTATTTTAACTGTTTCAACACTTTTAGATAATTATTATGGAGTTAGTGATGCTTATTTAAGTGTGCCTACACTTCTTGGTAGAAATGGTATTGAAAAAGTATTAAATATTCATTTATCTAAAGTTGAAGAAAGAAAATTTATTGAATCTGCTAATTTAATGAAAGAATATATAGATAGAATTAATACAAAACAAAATAATTAGTTAGTAGTTAGTAGTTAAGGATAAAACTTCTAATGGAGTTAAATTAGTGACAAGTGACAAGTTAAAGATGAAATTCCTTATGGAATTTCTAAAAATATATTTATTAAATTCGGCATAAACTGAATTTACACCTTAACTTGAAACTTGCCACTTGTCACTTGAAACTGTTGAAGCTTGTCACTTGCAACTGTTGAAACTTGTAACCCCCTAAAGTACTCTTCTTGCTCTTTGTACTGATTCCCAACGAACATTAGTTATTCTAACTGTTTTTCCTGAATTAGGGGATTCAATCCATTGTCCATTTCCTATATACATAGCAACATGCCCAAGAGCATTATCAAATAATAAATCTCCTGGCTTAATATCACTTATAGAAACTTCAATACCAGCATTTATTTGATTATAAGTACTTCTACCTATATTTATATTAACTTTAGCAAATGCCCATTGCATTAATCCTGAGCAGTCAAATGCTCTTAATCCGCTATCTACAAATTGTTCTAAGAAATCATATTTCCCTTGTGATGCATAACTTGGGAATCTTCCTTTTAAACTATTTATTGAATCTCTAGTAACTAATTCTCCAGCTGCACCATAAGCATATGGTGAACCTATTTGAGATTTCATTGCTTCTAAAACAATTTCATAAGAATCAGAAACTGATTCTATATTAGAATTATTCCCATTACTGCTTCCATTGCTACTTCCGTTATTAGAGTTTCCATTAGTTATCTTAACATAATCTGAACTTACGTAACCTGTAGCTCCATTAAATTTAATTTTATACCAATTTCCTTCTTTTCCAATTATATTAACACTTTGATTATTTAAAAGATATCCTAATACAAATGAACTTGAAGATGCTTCTTTTCTTACTCTAAGATTAGTTGAAACATTTACTATTACTCCTGTTTCATTCATTGCTTCAGATGATGATGAATTTCCATTAGAAGTAGAGTTACTATTTCCTACATTATTAGATGTATTTCCTGAAGATGGCTTAGTTTCAGTTATATAATCTTTATGAACATATGCTGTTGAAGAATTATAACTTATTTTATACCAACTTCTACTTTCCCCTATAATATTAACTGAATTTCCTGAATATAAAGTACCTAAAACTGTTGAACTTGTTGAAGCTTCTTTACGAACTCTCAATCCACCACTACTTACATTATATACATATCCAGTTTTATTAATTTGATTTTGAACAGGTTCATCAATTCTAGAGCTTAAATCATTATCTTCTTTATTTCCTCCAGAAATATTATTACTTGAACTTCCATTAACTGATATATAGTCTTTATGAACATATCCATAACCACTATTATATTTAATTTTATACCATTGGCCTTCTGTTCCTAATATACTTACTGAAGTATTATTAGTTATATACCCTAATACTGTTGAGCTTGTTGAAGCTCCACTTCTTACTCTAAGATTAGAAGTAACATTTACAACCTTTCCTGTAGTTGAAACTGCTGAAGAATTTGTAATTTCCTTAACATAATCTCCATAAATAAATCCATTTTTCCCATTAAACTTAATTTCATACCAGTTTCCACTTTTTGAAACAATATCAAATGTAGTTCCATTTCTCATAGTTCCAAGTACTGAAGAGCTTGTACTAGCTTCCGCTCTAACTCTTAATGCTGAAGTAACATTAACTACTTGTCCCTTATTTATAGATGCAACTGAAATTCCATTATTAACTGTAGTAGCATTTACAGTTACACCCTTAGCACTTAAAATAGAACCAATTACTCCAGAAGCAATCATTATTTTTTTTAGCTTTTTTTTCTGCATTCTATTTTTTTACACCCCCACTAATTATAATATAAATTATGACATATTAAATTATATATTTTAATTAATAAATTTTCTATATATTTTGCTATTTTTATCATTAAATTCATCATTATTATTACTTTTGTCAATTTAATGTATTTTTTTGTTAAATAAAAATAAACTTTAATTTAAGCTATATACATATACAACATAAATTAGAGTTTATATTTTTTATTATTTTACCAATATCCCCAAATTCCTTTTTATACAAAGCTTTAGATTAAAATTCATATATATCAGAAAATTCAAGATTACATTTTTCAGTGCTTTCTAGCTTTACAATTTCATTATTGTATACTGAATATTCGTTTACGGTTTTAATTGGAATTGAAAAAACAATTTTAGTTCCTTTTCCAACTTCACTTTCAGCCCATATTTTCCCTTTATGCATTTCAACTAAAGCTTTCACTAATGATAAACCAATACCACTACCTTCAGTTTTTCTATTCAATTTATTGTCAACCCTTTTAAACTTATTAAATATCAATTCAATCTCTTCTTTTGATATTCCTATTCCATTATCCTTAACAGATATTAAAACCTCATTATTTCTTACTGATAAATCAACTTCAATTTTTCCATGTCTAGTCTGCTCTTTAATTGTATATTTTATTGAATTAGAAATTAAATTTAATATTATTCTTTCAATTTTTTCTGAATCACATGCCAAAATAATCTCTTCAAATTCAGTATCAAATATTAAATCTATATTTTTTCCTTCAACATATTTAACTATAGATGTAACAATATCTTCAACTAAATAAACTATATTACAATTTTCTAAATTTAAATCAAAGTATCCCATATTAAATCTACTTATATCTAAAATGTTATTTACTAATCTTAATAATCTATATGAATTTTGTCTAATTGATGTTATATACTTTTCCAAATTAAATTCATTATAAACTTTAATGTCATTATTTTTAATTCCATGCTCTATTAATTGTAATGCCGAAAATATAATATTTAATGGTGTTTTAAATTCATGAGACATGTTAGAAAAAAATTCATTTTTTACAACTTCTTTATGAAATGCTTCTTCATATTTTTTACTTTCACTTTCATATCTTTTTTCTTCTGTTATATCTCTTGCTGAACTTATGTAAATTTGTTGTTCCTTTATGTACATACAACTCCAATTAAATATTTTATATTCTCCATTTTTACATTTACATCTATTAATACCTATACTAGCTATATTACCTTTTTTGCATTTTCTCGCTAAATTAACAGCTTTTTCTCTTTCATCAGGATGAAATAATTCTGGCCACTTCATATTTTTAAAATCTTCTTCATTCCATCCAGTACAAGCTGTCCATCCTTTTCCTATTTTCATCATATTTCCTTCAGTATCAATAATAGCCACTATATTATTCTTAGAATTTAATACCATAGAAATAATTTTTTCTAATTCATTATATTTTTGCAATGCTATATTTAAATCTTTTCTTACAAAATCAGTTAAACTAACTTCATCATCATTAAGAATTAATATATATGCCTCTTCATTTTCCCATTTAATATTATGTAATTTTCCAATGAAACTATTTATATTACCATTTTTGTTTTTAAAACTATATATATTATCACTTTCATTTAAAATTTTAAAACTATCTTTTATATTGTAAAAAAAATGATTTTTATATAATAACTTTTCAGTAATTTTACATTCAAGTAACTCATCTTTACTATAACTTATTTTTTTTGCAAATTTTTCATTACAAAATTTAATTATTTCATTCTCATCAATAATAACTACATAATTATTTACATTCTCTAATACTTCTTTCATATTTATCCTCTATTTATAAATTTAAATTAATCTTTCATTTTTCACCTTATATTCTTACTATTGTATCCAAATAATTAATATATTTCAAGATATAGATTATCCATGTTATAGAAAAAATTATGAGGATGTCCCATTAAGAATAAATACTATAATATATTGTGTTGATTTTCATTTTTCAAAACAATATATTGTGTATAAAAATTTTAGTGCAACAGCCCCATAAATTCTTTTATATTTATTTAATCCTTATAGTGTATTACATACATTATATAATTAGATGTAGCCCAAGCTTTCATAAAATCATCAAATTTATATTTTAATCTTACCCCATTATTTTCCTTTGCTGCTGGATCATTAACTATAACATATTTGCTATTTTTAGTACATTCCATTCCACATACTACTATTAAGTGCCCACTTGTTGTTAATGGTGCATTTTCTATATATGGATATAATTTATTATTAATATCATTTGTATACTTTACGCTCACTTCTACTGGATACCCCTTATTAAGTTCATTTATTAATAAATCAATATTTCCAAATTGAATATATGCCTTATATCCTAAACTTCCAGCATAAGCTACATTATATGACCAATTTCCAAATTCATTATATTTATAATCAAAACATTTATATGCAACATCTTCAACCAATAAATTTTCTCCAAGTCTATTTAATAACATAGTCATACTAGTTGGACTACATATCCTATTAGCTATCTCTGCTTCTCTTTTCATTTGAGAAATACAAGGTGTTTCTATTAATTTATTAATCAATTTTTCTTTTCCATTTTTATTATTAATTTTTTCTCCACAATAAGTAATTACCACAAGTTGCAAATCAGCTTTTGATTCCTTATCATCATAATAACTGCTTATTTTTATTTGAATAGCTTCTCCTATATAACCTTCATTTATTATTAATGTATCTACATTAATTTTAGCTTCTGTACAATTACTACTATTTGATGCTCTTTTAATATTAGTTCCCCATCTCCCCCAAGATAACCATTTTGACCATATTTTTTCTTTTAAATTATTATTTACTAAAACCCTAGCTTCAATATCCACATATGAATCCACTGGTGTTACTATATTCCAAGAAATTATTATTTTTTTAAAATCTTTAATCTTTATTTCTTTTGATAAGTATATTGTTTTATTTTTTTCTTCTTGAACTTTAAATTTTCTCTTATCAAGAAAAATAACAGGATTTAATCTTCTCTTAAACATATAATATTCCTCCTAAATAGCTGCTCTTAAATATTATTATATTTCACATATAAAAAAATGCTCACTACAAAATTATTTGTAATAAGCATTTTATTCTATATAACCAATAAATTTTAACATTTATTTTTATACTTATAATTATATTAATTAAATCTATTTATGTAAAAAGGGGATGTTGCATTAAGAATAAATACTACAATATATTGTGTTGATTTTTATTTTTTAAAACAATAAATTGTGTATAAAGGTTTTAGTGCGACAACCCCTGAATTTATTTTTTAATTATTTTACTTAATTGATTGGTAAAAATGAAAAAATAGAACACAAAGGAAGTGCTATATTTATATTTCCTTCTATTGTATTTTGAAGTTCACCAAATAATATACCATTTGATATATTTCTTACAATAAGTCTATATGATGATATTGTATTATCAGTAACATTAACTTCTATTTGTCGTCCAATATAAGGTGTTAATGCAGTTGCTAAATCACTATTACAACAACAATCTGGTGTAGCTATTGTAGGATTAACTGTAATTTCATTTGGATAAGTCATAAACTTTACATTGCATAAAGATACTGTATAATTTGCATTATTTGAATTTACTGTTACTAAGTCGCTAGTACTAGTATATCCTGTTGGTGTTACATTTCCTTTAATTGTTGTATTAAAACCTGCTAATGCTATTCCTGTTTGACCACGAATCAAGGAAATTACATAATTAGCAGAACTCTTACAACAACATGATTCTCCTGTTGGACCTGTTATTCCAGTTGGTCCTGTTATTCCTGTTACTCCTGTTACTCCTGTTGGTCCTGTTATTCCAGTTGCACCTGTTACTCCAGTTGGCCCTGTTACTCCAGCACCAGTTCCAGTTGCCCCTGTTGGACCTGTTGGACCTGGAGGGCCTGGTATTACTTGATAACAAATAATTCTTCCCCTACAATCTCTAACACATTTACACCATCTATATGAAACTGGATCATAAATCCATTCATAGTTTTGTCCATAATATTCGTCTGCCATTTTTATCCCCCTTAATCTATACTTGTCATAATACTAATATACGCAAAAAAAATTAAAAGGTGTATTTTAAATACTCAATGAAATTTATTTAAATAAGGCAATACATCTTGTGAATATGCTCTTAATACTTCTGCCACACTCCAAGCTTGTGAATAACACCCTCTTCCTGTACATGCAAAATCTCCATCAAATATTTCAGCAATCCCATTAATACATCCATCATTCATAGTATCTTCAAATACCTTGCACATATGGTTTGCTTTTTTTATTGCTAAATCAGAATAATTATTAACCTTACAATAAGCTGTTATAAATCCTCCAATTAAAAATCCCCAAGTAGTTCCCATATGATATGCACAATCTCTATCAAATAATTTTCCTATATACTTACTTTTATACTCTTTATCCATAAAAGAAAGAGACCTTAATCCATAAGTTGCATATAAATGTTTATAAACTGTATTAACTATTTTCTTTTCTTTTTCAATATCTAAAATTGAAAATGGCAATGATACTGCCCAAATTTGATTAGGCCTTATTTTATCATCATTTTCATCTACAACATCATAAAGACATGATTTTTCCTCATTCCAAAATCTTTCATTAAATGATGATTTAACTTTATTAGCAAGATTTTCATATTCAAGGCTATCATCTCCAAATTCTCTTGATAACTCTTCCATTATTTTTAATGCATTATACCATAAAGCATTAATTTCAACTGGTTTTCCATGCCTTGGCGTAACAACATAATCACCAACTCTTACATCCATCCATGTTACTTGATCAAGTCCTCCACCTGCAAAAATCAATCCATCACTATCCATTCCAATTGAAAATTCTGTTTTAGTTGAATATGCTTTATAAATTTCTTTTAATTTAGGATAAATTTTTTCTTCAATAAATTTATAATCTCTTTCACCTCCTGTATATTTTAAATATTTATATGTTGCTTGAAAATACCAAAGAGAAGCATCTACTGTGTTATATCCAGGCTCAGTATTTTCATCTGGAAATACATTTGGAACTAAACCATTTTTAATGTATTTTGCAAAGGATTCTAAAATTTCTCTTGCATCATTAAACCTTTTTGTAACTAAAGTAAGTCCTTCAAATGCAATCATTGTATCCCTTCCCCAGTCTGTAAACCAAGGAAGTCCTGCTAATACAGTTTTTAATCCTGTACTTTCTCTATTTACAATAAAGTGATCTCCTGCTTTAACTAAGTTATTTGCAAATTCGTCATTTAAATTAGCATTTCTAACTAAACTTTCAGCTCTTTCTTTATATTCATTTACTATTTCAAATCCGCTTTTATCATCTAATCCTTCAATTGTACATTTAACATAAAATTTCTTTTTTTCAAAGGGATTTAATTTAATATTAACTTCATAAGGTGTATAATGATTGTCCACTCCTAAAAATCCTGTCCTATGGTCTATCATATAAAAATGATTTTCTTCTATTAAATAATTTGGAGTTGCCATACTTGTAGGAATTAAACTTCTATCAAAAAATTCACCTTCTGATGTATAAAATTCTATTTTTAAATTCTTATTTTTTTGTGGTATTAAAGTTAAAATATTTTCATTAACACTAACATCAAACTTTAAATCAGCTTTTTCACTTACTTCCCCTGCTTCCCTATAGTTAAATAATGGAATTATATTTAATTTTGCTTCCTCCACTCCATTTTCAACTTCATAGCATACTACTACTGTATTATGCTCATACTCTACTGCTATAGTCTTTTTCATAGATACATCTTCTATTTGATAATAATATTCCGGAACTGTATCTAAAATAAATTGTTCTAAATATTCTTGCCCATTTTTTGAAGTTCCTATATATTGTTGAGAAGTTAAATCATATTTATTATTTCCAATTATAATTTCTTCTTGAGTTCTAGTTAAAATCATTTTTCTATTAACTGGTGCATTTAAAGATGCAACTAAATATCCATGAAAGGCTTGAGCCCCTCCTCCTGCAACAGTATGATTTGCATATCCACCAATACCATTTCCTATAACCCATGATAATTCATTACCATTTTCAATGCTCTTCCACATTCCTCTTCCATACTTATACATTTCTTCTCCCCCTTTTGTAATTGTTATCACATATATGAAATTATACATAAAACTTTTCATACAAACAATGAAACAAATATGCTACTTTATAAATCAAAAATGCTTTTTTATAATAAAAATAGGAATTATAACTTAAAGTATTTTCTTTAAATTTATAATTCCTAAATTATTTTATTTATGAGCTTCAAAATTTCCTTTGCTAATTGCAATATGCTCTGCAGAAAGATTTTCAACAACTTCATTTAATGTCCAATTAATTGATGTTTGTGTTACTGTAGCTTTCAAAACATTATTTATTTTTAATTTTCTTAGTGTTTCTAAAAATACATTTATTTTTGCTGGTGATAATGCATTAAATATTATGGCTCTTTCTTTTCTTCCATTAGAACAATCTGAATTTATATTATTTTCTAATATATCTTTTACAACAGTATCTGCATTTTTAGGATATAATACTATTTGATCTCCAACCCCTAAAAGAGAAGCATATCCTTTAATTGATTTAAGTTCCTTACCACCTATATTATAAATAATTACACAAGCTCTTCCTTCAACTTGTGAATTATCATTCATATCTAATTTTGTAAATGACATATATAAATCCTCCATTTTAGCTTTAGCTATTCTTATTTAAATTATAACCCAATTATATCATATAATTCATTTCAAAATTATTATTTTCTTATTTCTTTTCTATAAAACATAATTGAAAATTAAATTTTAATTAGTCATTTTTCATGAAATAAATTTAAAAATTATCACTTACTAATTTAAATTTATTTTCCACCTATCTTTTTATATAATTCATCTTTATTTATAGATTTTTTAATAAATTTTCTTTCTCCTATACAATTCATAATATTAGACCATATACTATATTCTTCAAATGGATTATTACCTGCATTAGCTTTTAACCATAAATTAAGAGTGTTTGGAACATTACCACCCACCGATAATAAATTACCATTTTTATCACCAAGTATACACCTGCCTAAAAGCCTTATAGATTCTAAATCTAAAATAGAATTTGATTTTTTGTTCCTTTTCATTTCATAAGGAAGTAATCCTTTAATTTTATTAGGCACTCCAATAAGCTCTTTTCCCTCCTTAGCTGAATACCACCAACCTCCAATTAGCGCACCATATCTATGTTTTGTTGAAACAAAATAACTATCTATTGTAATTCCGTTATGAGTTAAACCATTATAATGCAAAAAACATATTATATTATATAAACTACTTAATAACCAACTTGCTGTATTAATAGATAACTTACCATTACAATAAGATAATAAATCTCTTAATAAAATTAAATCTTCCTCTTTTTTAAAAACAATCCCTACTTGTCCAATAATTGTTTTAAAGCTTGTCTCTAATTTAGGAAAATATATATTAAATTCTTTTTTCATATCTTCATTTGCATATTTTAAGCTACCTATTTGCTTTAATGCATTTAATGCAAATTTTTCATATTCTTTATTAAACAAATATAAAACTTTGTCATCTCCTATATACATTTTTCCCAAATCAAAATTGTGACTTATTCTAAATTTTATTATATAGTACTTTCCATCATCTTTTTTAATTTTATCAATATTAATAATTTGCCCTCACCAACCCTTAAGTTTATTACTTTCATAACTTATATTTATGAATTTAACAAATTTGTTATGTAATTTTCTAAAAAAATATTTTCAAATATTTTCCAATTTGTTATAATATAATATAGTTTATAGTATTTTTAATAATATATATGGATTGGAGTGTTTTTTATGCATGATGAGCTTAAATTTAAAATATATAATAAAAATTCAAAAAAGTGCTTTAAAGTTACTAGGATTGATTATATAGAAAAGCAAGTTTATTATTATGATAAAGATGAAGAAGAAACTATTTCTTTTAATGATTGTCAATTATTAATGCCTACTGGAATTTATGATTCTTCAAATCGTGAAATTTATGAAGGTGATGTAATAATTTATCAAGAAAATAGTTTTACTTATAAAAAAACTTCACAAGTTATTTATGAAAATGGATGTTTTATTGCAAAACAAATTTTATCTGGAAATATAGAACAAATTGCTTTTGATGAAAATATGTATATTGATAAATTTAAAGACCTTTTATACTTAACAACCTTTGCTAATCATAAACCTGTTAAAATAATAGGAAATATTTTCACTTATAAGCTTAGTAAAAATAATAGCAAAATTAAAATTTCTGCTAAAATATGAAAATCTTTCTTACACTTTTCTTAATTCATTTTTTACTTTATTAAACTTATTTCTCATAAAAAAGGGGATGTCGCACTAAAAATTTTATACACAATATATTGTTTTAAAAAAATAAAAATTAATACAATATATTGTAGTATTTATTCTTAATGCCACATCCCCATTTTATTAAACTTCCATTATTATTGGTACTATTATAGGCTTTCTTTTTGTTTTGCTATATATAAATGAACCTATATCATTTCTTATATTATTTTTTATTTCAGACCACTTAAATATATTATTATCTATAGATTTTTGTATACTTTCATATGAAATTTCTTTTATTTCATTCACTAATGCTTCTGATTCTCTGACATATACAAACCCTCTAGTTATTATATCAGGTCCACCAACAATTGTATGACTTTCTCTTTCAATTGCAACAATAACATTTATTATACCATCTTTAGATAAATTCCTTCTATCTTTTAATACTATATTTCCAACATCACCAATTCCACTACCATCTACTAATACATTGCCCGATTGAACTTTATTAATAATAGCTGCCGATTTTCTATTTAAACTTAAAACATCACCATTTTCTAATATAAATGATTTTCCTTTTTCTAATCCTACTTCTTCAGCTATTAAAATATGCTTTCTTAAATGCTTATATTCACCATGAACTGGAACAAAATATTTTGGTTTTAACATAGAATGTATAAGCTTCAATTCTTGTTCACAAGCATGACCTGAAACATGTATTTCCTCAATTGACTTATAAATAACTTCTGCTCCCTTATGAGTTAATTCATTTATAACTTTTGATACAGCCTTTTCATTACCCGGTATTGGACTTGCAGAAATAATTATCATATCATCTTTTTCAATTTGTATACTCTTATGAGTAGATGATGCAATTCTAGTAAGAGCAGACATTGGCTCTCCTTGACTTCCCGTAGTTACAATTGTTATTTGATTATTGTTATAAAGCTTTAAATCTTTTAAATCAATTAATAATCCTTCTGGCATATCTAAATAACCAAGTTTAGATGCAACTTCTGAAATTTTCTCCATACTTCTTCCACTAAAAGCAATTTTTCTACCATATTTAATTGATGAATTAATTATTTGTTGTAATCTATGAATATTTGATGCAAATGTAGCAACTATTATCCTTCCCTTACCTTTAGAAAATAAATTATCTAATTTTTCTCCAACACTTTTTTCTGACATAGTATATCCTGGATGACAAGCATTAGTACTATCTGCCATAAGTAATAAAACACCCTGCTTACCAAGCTTAGCAAATCTTTGTAAATCTATTACCTTTCCATCAACTGGAGTAAAATCCACCTTAAAATCTCCAGTATGAACAACTATTCCAATAGGTGTATGAATTGCTAATGCACAACTGTCGGCTATACTATGGTTAGTCCTTATAAATTCTACCTTTAATTTATCTAATTTTACTATATCTCCTTGCTTTACAATATTTATACTTACCTTATCAAGCATTTTATGTTCTTCTAATTTACTTTCAATTAATCCTGCTGTTAATTGAGTTGCAAATATAGGAACATTAACTTGCTTTAAAATATATGGTATTGCCCCTATATGGTCCTCATGTCCATGTGTTATAAAAAATCCTTTTACTCTATCAATGTTTTCAACTAAATAACTTACATCAGGAATTACTATATCTATCCCATACATTTCTGTATCAGGAAAAGTCATCCCACAATCTATTACAATTATCTCATCACCATATTCTATTACCGTTATATTTTTACCAACTTCCCCAAGTCCACCTAATGGTATGACCTTTATCTTCTTCTTGCTTTCCATCTAAATCCTCCATATTTTATCTATATTTACTGTAATTATTTACACAAAAATAAAAGCTGTTTTTAATCAACTTTTCTTTATATTGATATTTTTTTATAAATTAATACGTCAAATTCACTTAATTAACAAAAATACTTTAAAAGCTATTTCCTTAACATTGCATTTACAAAGCTTAACATCTGACTATGTTAATTTATTACTTGTTTAATGTTGCTAAGATGTACTTAAATATAATTTCCACGTCCTAATTATAAAATAAATTAAATAAATACATTTAAAAACTACTAACTATATTCATTTAATTTATTTCATGTTATAAGTCATTATATCGAATTTGCCACTTTTTTTCAACTAAATTTATATTTCTCCAAAGTGCAAATCTAAAAATTAATAATATTTTTATGTGGCTGTGGCACTAAAAATTTTATACACAATATATTGTTTTAAAAAATAAAAATCAACACAATATATTGTAGTATTTATTCTTAATG
>JABLTL010009718.1_pt1 | contig 15403 bp, 27 predicted proteins | sample 7160151 | NCBI WGS metagenome assembly JABLTL01 (sample SAMN14651223, study PRJNA627086) | human gut metagenome | isolation source: feces | host: Homo sapiens
ACATAAAGCCATGATAGTTCTGATAGCTATAGCCACCATGATAGCCGCCACGCTCGCCCAACACCTCGGACTGGCCGAAGCCATTGCCCATGTTGTTGACAAGGTGGCATCATGCCCTCAGTGTTTCACTTTTTGGGTTACAATGTCGGCATTGCTCTACCTCGGCCACGATGTCTACACATCGACGCTGGCGGCTATTGTGATGGCATATCTGTCAAACTGGTTTGTGTTGTTGCTGCTTATCCTTCAACGAAAATTTACGAAGCTATATGAAAAAGAAAGACACACCACCGACCGCCTCGACCACTGAGGCAAAGGTAGAAAGCAAGCCCCAAGCGCAAACTTTCTTTCCAACGTTGCACATCTCTGCACAAAAAGCATTGCTTATCCCACATTTTCGGGGCATTTGCCCTACATGTTAAACATATAAAACTCAAACAAAATGAATTACAAACAGATGATTGAACAGGCTCGTGCCAATGGTATGGCTACCGAGAAGAAGATGTGGGCTGCAGTAGAAACGCTCTCTACCGACCTTCTTGCGCTTGAGCAGACCGATCCTAAGCTCTACTGGCACATATTGCGCCGCCAGCACGCTGTTCTCTACGGCCGGCACTATTCTGAGAAGATGGCTAACCACGATGTGAACGCTCTTGTCTATAGCGGCATGTACGATGAAGAGGGTATGCCCACTGGCGGCGGCGCACATTGGACTCGTATCAAGGTAGACGAGATGACTAAGGGCATGAAGTTTCACGCTAACGTCAACGCATGGGACAAATATGTCGCCTTCAACTCTATGTATGCCGACCTTTGCGATTGCATGAACGAAGAGGAGATAATCAAAGCCGCCTACGCCTTCTACTTCTGTGATGACGATTGGCAACCCTGCGAAGACGACTGCACTAAGGTATGGGACTATAACGCCCTACATGCCACCCTTTAATTTTTGAATTTTACATTTGTTTTCTTCAAGCCACTTTGCGCCAATTACATAAATCGCAGAGTGGCTTCATTTGTATCTTCACCTTATACGCTCCTCTACCATGTCCGCCCCACCAAATTAAAAACTCTTACATTTGCCTATGAAAGAAACCCGAAAATTATGACACAACGAAACATCAACCTAACGTTGCCCCGCTCATGGAACGAGTGTAGCACCGAACAGTTGGAGCTCATCTCCCGCATAATGCTTGAGCAGATAGAGCGAGTCGACCGTTATCATCCCTTCGACATGCGCAATGTCAAGATAGCATGCTTCTTTGTCCTGTCGGGCATAGAGATAGTGGAAGGCATAGACGAGTCGAAACCTCTTGAAGAGCAACATTACACTTGCCGACTCTCCATCCCGAGTCGTCGCAACCGTTTTTTCCGTCGCAAGCAGCAGAAGGATGACACTTTCCCCATCTACCTATGGCAGCTCAACTATTGGTTAACGCCCAAGCCGAAGACCGACGACCGCAACTCGGCTGAGTATCTTGCCTCCGGTGCCGGACTGCTCGACTGGCTCGACAACGAGCGTGGAGCTCACCTCACTCGCTTTCCTTACTCTACCATTCGCCTACGCAACAAGCGTGGTCTGCTACGTCACAAGACCGACTATGAAGGTCCGGCGCAGGATATGGACGGATTTTCCTGGCAGCAGTATCGCTTTGCTTCCGACCTCATGGGGCAATATACCTCGCTCGCCAACAACCTTGTCAAAATGAAGAAGATGGGCAAGTTCACACCCGAGCAGATAGCACTGCAAGCTGACAGCGTAGACCAGGCACGCTCTATGTTCCTCGCCACCATCTTCAACCGTCGCATCGACTTCATCGACACCAACACCAACATGAAGGTGCATGATTTCCATTACGACGTGCGTCAGTTCGACACCCAAGCCCCACTCTTCCGTCATTTCCCCGATCACCGCTGGCAACCCATCCTATTTTGGTGGACCGGCATGATGCACACCCTCTCACGGCGTTATCCTCATGTGTTCAAGGTGCAGAAGCTCGACCGCACGCAGCCACCCTCCACCCCACTTGAGATATACACCGCCACCATCGCCACCATGCAGAAATACGCCTCGCTCACCGAAGATCAGGTGAACAACCAGTCGTATTCGCTCGTATTGGAGCATTTGGAGCGGCTCTCGAAGGAGAATGAGGAGATGGAGAAGATTCGCAAGGCGAAGTGAAAAGGGAAAAGCGAAAAATCCAATGGATTATTAACGAAAAAATAGAGTATGCAAAAGATTATGTTCAACGACAAGTACGGACTGACTGATGCGGTGCTTGCAAAGCGAAAGACGCAGACAAGGCGAATTATCACCAACAAGGAGATGCTTGAGATTATTAGAAATTTCGACTACCCTTCTTCGTTCTTTCTTTTTTACGACCGTTTCTTTCTCAATCCAGATTTGAGAAAAAGATTTCTCAATAATCGTAGAGTGATGCGCTATCAAGAGAACGAGACCGTAGCTATTGCGCAATCGTATGCCGACATTACGCCACAAGCAGATTGGGCAAATTGTATGATCCGCAAAGAGGAAATAGGTTGGAATAACAAAATGTTTGTTCGTGCCGAAGATATGCCCCACCATATCCGCATAACCCAAATTCGTATTGAACGTTTGCAGGACATTAGCGAAGAAGACTGTTTGCAGGAGGGAATATTTCGTTCAGACACTAAATATACGCAATGGGGTGTAGCTTCTCTTCGAGGGGAAGGAAAGTCAGGAACGACCTACGGATATTCTGTTTTAGGATACGGAACTTGGCACTTGTTTCCTTCTGTAAAAAAAGCCTACGCATCATTAATCGACTGCATTTCTGGCAAAGGCACTTGGGAGAGCAATCCTTATGTATTTGTTTATGATTTTGAACTAATAGATTAGCTTATGTATATCAAGGTAAACCGTCGCAGCTGTTCCAACTGCATCGTAATGCTCTGTCAGGACCGCACCACAAAGAAATGGTGTTTCGTAAACCTTTCCACCTAACACGTCTGAACCAGCTGTTTCACAGGAAAAATATAGGAATAGTAAGTAATAATGTATTAACGAAAATATAGAGTATGAAGAACGTAAAGATTTTTGCCAAGACCATCGAGCCTGAAGCCCAGGAGCAAGTAAGGCAGATGGCAGAGAGCGAAGCCTACCGCGACTGCAAGATACGTATCATGCCCGACTGTCATGCCGGCAAGGGATGCACCGTCGGTACTGTGATCGAGACGTGTGGCAAGGTGGTGCCCAACACCGTGGGCGTAGACATCGGCTGTGGTATGCACGTCGTGGACTTGGGTTTTGCAGACATCGATTTGTCTTTGCTCGACCATATCATCAACGACAACATTCCAAGCGGATTCAATGTGCATGAGAAGCGTTTGTCGTCAGAGATGGTTTCCCTTATGTACAAGGAAATATGGTGTTTTTTGCCTCCGTGGAAGCAATATTTTGACCTCGACTATGTACTGCGTTCGCTCGGCACCCTTGGCGGTGGCAACCACTTTATTGAGGTGGACGTGGACGACGAAGGACGCAAGTATCTTGTAGTACATTCGGGTAGCCGCAATTTAGGCGTAAAGATATGCCGACATTTTCAGCAGTTGGCATCAAGACAATGCGACAACAGTGAGGAACGTGGACGTATCATTTCCGAACTGAAAGCTCAGGGCAGACAGAGCGAGATAAACGATGCGCTGCGCCAGTTGAAACCATTTTCTAAAGACATGGCCTACATTAGCGGTCCCACGCTTGGCGATTACTATGATGCCATGCGCTTGTGTCAGCATTATGCCGACTTGAACCGTTTTCTTATGGCGCAAACCATAATCAAAGGTCTTGAACTAAAGTCTACAGGTCGTGTGTTCACCACCATGCACAACTACATCGACACCTTCGGCATTATCCGCAAGGGAGCAGTGAGCGCAAAGAAGGGCGAGCCTCTGATTATCCCTTTGAACATGCGTGACGGTTCTCTTCTGTGTATAGGCAAGGGCAACGACGACTGGCTTCAGTCGGCTCCCCACGGTGCAGGCAGACTAATGTCGCGCTCGGCGGCCAAGAAGCAGCTCAGCATGGAGGAATACCGCCAACAGATGCACGACATTTACTCCACGTCGGTATGCGAGTCAACAATCGACGAGTCGCCAATGGTGTACAAGCCTGCCGAAGAGATAGAATCGCTTATAGGCGACACTGTGGACGTGGTGAGGAGAATTAAACCGATATACAACTTCAAAGCGAAATAATAAATCAATATACTGTATTATCGCAAGTATAACGAAAATGTAGAGGACAATGAAGATACATAAAGAAAGACAATACATCGTGACCGTCAATTGGGAATATGTTCGTCAATTGTATAAGCATCAGGCTGGAGAGAAGAAGTCGCAGAAAGAGGTTCTTCGCGTAGTAATGAAAGATATAGACGATTTTCTTGAAGGCAAGATAAAGTGGATAGCCCGTTTAATCTTGCCCGACGGATCGCCATCGTTCACCATTACGCCACTTGTGCAGCATAACCTGCAAGAACGACGCAAGGCGAAGCGAAGAAAGAGATAATTAACTAAAATATAGAGAACAATGAGAACAATTAAGTTTAAGGCAAAGAGAAAATGTAAGGAACAATGGGTCTCAGGTGATTTGGCCCATTCTCTTGATGGTAAATTAAACATATTGGGATTTGTTGAAGAAGAAGGCAAAATTGGTTTCACTGGGGCACATCCAATCGACCCCATCACCGTCTGCCAGTTCACTGGCTTCCACGACAAGAACGGTAAGGAGGTTTATGAGGGCGACGTGTTGCGGTCCGACATCTATCCGTTCAGTTGTACCGAAGACAACAAGTATGACAATTATTACGGCGCGATAGGCTGGAGCGAGGAAGATGCGTCATTCTATATCGTGGCTATCAAGAACCCTAAGTCGTCCGTCAGAGGTATTTCCGACGGCATCTGCGATACCATTTCGCAAAAGAAGATGCAAGACTTCGAGGTTTTAGGCAACATCCATGACCCCGAATGGAAGCAATACTGCGAGTACATTCAAGAGGAAGATAAGGAGGAAAGCGATGATTAAACCGGAAGATTTAAGAATAGGTGACATTGTAAGGGTAAGCCATGATTGCGCCTTCCCAAAAGGAACATTGTGTGTTATCTCTGACATTCATCCCGAGAAATCCTTCAAAGACAAAAAGGGAGTCGTTAGTCTTCATAATATTAGCGATATGGATGACGGGCCATGGGGAGCATGGTGTAATTACATCGAAGGCATACCAATCATCCCCGAAATTCTCGAAAAGAACGGTTTTAAGGTTAGAGTATCAAGGGTATATTACACAAAGTTGATAGGAGATGCAAACTTCTTACAACGAAATATCGCTATTGAACGTAAACGTAACGACTGGGCTGTATTCATCAGATACAAAAAAATGCCCGACTCGGTTTTATTACGTCACACTCAACACGTTCACGAGCTCCAACATATTCTTTGGGCATTGGGCTTGGATGCAGAACTAAAAATATAAACGAGATATGAAATTTTATATTATTAATTTTATGATGGCATCACTTCAGGTAGCCTTCATTGTGATGAAACTCTGCGGAGCAATCAGTTGGTCATGGTGGTTAGTTATGCTGCCAATGCTCTTATTTGTTGTGTTTATCATCCTCGCACTCTTTCTTTACGTTTTTGTAAAGGTGCATAAGTCGCGCCAGCTCATCAAGCAGTATGGTACCGACAACAAGCGTGCTATTCGCTTAAAAAAAATGCAGCAGGAAAGGGAGAAGTTGGAGCGAGAAAGTAATAATGTATTCACAAAAAATTAGAATAACAATGACAAGAGAAGAAGCAAAAGAACTGTTGCCTATTATACAGGCATTTGCTGAAGGTAAAACTATACAGGTACAAGAAGATATTAATTGGTGCTATCTGGGCAATAATGCTGATTTTAATCTTAGTCCGCAAAGATACCGCATCAAAGCCGAACCTAAGTACCGTTCATTCGAGAACAAAGAAGAGTGCTGGCAGGAGATGCAGAAGCACCAGCCGTTCGGTTGGATAAAATGCAAAGAAGGTTATTTTAATATCGTTTCTGTTGACGACGTATATGTAGGCTTGGCAGATAAGGATGGTAGCTCCATCTTGCTGGCTTCAAAAAATAGCTATCAAGACAACACTTTCGCCGACGGAACACCTTTTGGCATTAGGGAGAATTTCTAATAGAGTAAAGACGAGTAGCGTATGGTAGTAAATACAAAAGAACGTACTGTCGAGTTCACAATTTCGTTTGATTCGGCAAATTTAGAGAAAGTGGATGGAGGATATTATATCCATGGCGCAAGTATTCATTTGGCAAGAAAACGTCAGCATAGACACGAGAATCCGTCTGCGGCTAAAAGACGAACGCGTAAGCAAAAAAAACAATCTCTTAAAGAGTATTTGAAATTGCGCTATAAATGGTAGATGTTTAATTATAATAACGGATTAATAGAGTATTCCCCATGAGCTTTAACAATACCAAGACACCCAACAAGCCCACCACTCCAGCCAAGTGGCAGGTGCCCAAGCGACCGCATCCAGGAAAGAGCGTGCAGGAGTATTACCTTGAGGGCGAGCTGAAGGAGCGTTTCTGCAAGCTCTTCCCCAAAAACTCCAACCGCCGCATGATGACGTGGTTCGGCATATCCTACTTCGTTCTGCACCGCTTCCGTCGCGAGTTAGGGCTCGAAAAGGATATGCGCATCATACGCAAGCAGCAATCCAAAGACGTGAAGAATACATGCGAGCGCAACGGCTATTACGACTCCATACGTGGCAAAGTGCCCTCCGAGGCTTGCATGGAAGGAGCACGAAAGCTGAGAGCCGAAGGTTTCCATCCGATGAAGCAACTTAAAGCCAACAATCCGCGGAAATACAAGCGGGTGTTGCGCAAGAAGAGCGAGCAGCGCAAGGAACTATGGCACAAGGAACGTCTGCGTGCTACTTACGGACTGGAGCGCAAGACCGACCTCCGCATCCCTATCATCCCGCTATCGCGCAAGGCTTCGAGCCAAAAACACGCCATGATAAGGGCCTGCAACTACTTTGCCGACCCATTAGGCGACCCTCACATCATCTGCTACGACAGCGAGACACAGCGGTCAGCACGACGCGAAGCAACGGCCGCAAGGCATGGGTTGAAAGTGGTGAAAGCGGATGAATAGATTACTCAGACTGCATAATGATTGAATATGACTGATCCTCACTACAAGCGCGGCACTATCCGCAAGGATGGCAAGCTGTATGGCCGCTATCCCGACGGATCGCTCTATCGCATCTACTCCACCACCGACCAACCGTTCCTTCAGTTGGTGGACCGAGAAGGCGAGACGTTCCTTCGCATACGCCAAGCTACCGAACTGGGCTACACCGACTGTCCCTGCCCTGGAGCTGCCGACCTAAGTTATCCGTCCTCGGCTCTGAGGCGCAGTCGCACAGTCGGGGGGTAAGCTCGTAAACGCACTGACCGCAGCAAGTGGCGGAATATGCGTGTTTGTTGAATTATAAAAGGAGAAATAAATTATGAGTTACAATACAACGAAGATAACCGTATTTAACGACGAAAAGGGAAAAGATGAAGACGTAAAACTCTTCTACTCTACCATTACCGACAATGTAGGTATCACCTGTGGAGAGCAAAACGTATTTCTTACTCAAGATCAATTCGAGGCTTTGGCTTATCTTATGAGGAGATGTTTCTATACAAGAGATATGTTGGAAAAAATGCAGGTAGCCATCAATCGTTGCGAGTGCCCTTATAACGTTTTTTCTTCTCACGGTGAAAAAACTTGGGAATTGGTGGTTGAAAAGAATTGATATGATGAATCTTGACTTCTACCAATATCCTCGTGGCAATAACGATGGAGGTAGTTTAGACACTGACGTTTGCCCAACCGTGACAATCAACGCATGGCAGCAGAATGTATTTTTGATTGAAGAATATGACTAACATCACAATAGACTATCACGCTCATGCAATATCGAGCATTTATTGGAATGTTTCGCCTGACTATAAAAGACCTCCGTTAGAAGAAATAAGTAGATGTGTCAAGGCCGATACTCATGCTCCAGGAATTTTGATTGAATACAAATAACATTTACCCCTTATACAAAACAACAATATAATCATGGATAAAAAAGTAGATGTGACAAAAGGAAACAGTGTTTGGGAAAACTTCAAACATTGGCACAAGGGGTTCAGTGACGCTAAGGCTGCAAAATATAGATGAAAGAATATAGAATCTCTTGAGAAGTTACAGAAAGATTTAGGAATTATTAAACAATAAGATTTATGGAAAAACAAAACCGTCTGCCTAATGTGATATTCATGTCACAGAAGTTTTCTGAGTTGATAGAAAGTCTGACAACAGAAGATGTAGTTTGTCTTGAGACCGAAGCAAATGGCACAAGCGTCAAAAATGCGTCTTCGTCTGATTCCGACGTGGACAAAGCATCCGAATATCGCAACATTGTTCAACTGTGGCATCCAGCCAGAGAGCAACCACATTGCATAGGATCGCTTCTTTGTTGGCGTCTCGGTGGTACATTCTTCGTACATGAACATTACGATCATAACGAACAGAATTGGCGAATGTTTATCAGCGAATACGAAGTGCAGCGTTATTGTTATATTGGCAACTTGGAACCCGACTCGTTCTTTTGATTTTTATATGATTAGACAACAACCTTTAAATGTCTGTATGGGAGGGATAGCAGTAACACTGAATACACGATACGAGCGACTTTGCATTGAGCATCTGATATCACTCGCTCACTTTCCGAGGACAGGCGTAATGATAGAATATGACTAACGTATGCTTAGAGCAAAAGCTATATCCATAATGGTGAAGAAGGTGGAGCAGACCGCTATATTTCAGAACATGCAAACTAAAGGTCTGATAACCCCTCGTTCACTACACAGCGAATGTTTCACCCTTACGTCTGCAATGGGATTAGGGGGAGGACAAACACCAATAATAGTTAAGGTATATGACTAACATCATAATTTTTCAGCGTTGTGGCGACCGCGACAAGGAAGCCTATTCGTTCTGCCGGTGTAGTGTTTACACCATCCCTGCCAACCCAATGAGCGACCGCATACAAAGAGCAATTTTAGAATATATATAACAATGATCACAAAACTCAATTTCACCGACCGCACAATCAAGAGCTATGCCATTCGCAAGCTCACGCCCAAGGAGTGTTTCCGACTGATGGGCGTTCGAGACAACGTAATTTCCGTTATGCAGATGACTGTGGCTTCTGTAATGCAACGCATGAAAAGCGTTTTAGGCAAATGTTTTCCCACTGTACGGTTTGACAGGATTAAAAACAAGGAAGACGTGATGCTGATTTCTGCCTCACAGCAGTACAAGCAAGCCGGCAACAGCATCGTGGTGGACGTGTTGGCCCACATCTACGAGCAGCTTTTCTACCCCGCACCCCCCAAGCCACGCCCCCATAAGCAGCTCTCTCTCTTCGATAACCCCGAAGACACGTTGCCGCCCCTGCCGCCCACCGCCGCCGACAAGAACGAAGAGAAGATATTCCTCACCACGTTCTCCGGCTACGACTCGCAGCTCATGGCAGCCGACGTGCTACGGGAGTGGCATCCCGATTTTCGATGGACGTGCAAGGGATGGAGCGACATCGACAAATATGCCTGTCAGATGCACAACCTCGTCTTCCCTCAGTTTGCCGACTGCGCCTTGGGCGACATCACTAAGATTGACTGGCATGAGGTGAAAAGCTCGCTCCAAGGACGCGAGGTTGACCTCTTCACCTACTCCTCGCCCTGCCAGGACATCAGTCAGGCTGGCAAGCAGATGGGCCTGCAGGAGGGCAGCGACACCCGAAGCGCACTGCTTTGGCGTGTAGCGGATGCCGTGGAGGTGCTTCGCCCGAAGTATCTCTTGCAGGAGAACGTGGCGGCACTGGTAAGCCAGAAGTTCATGCCCGACTTTCAGAAGTGGCTCGACAAACTCTCGTCGCTCGGCTATGTGAGCCGTTGGGCGCGACTCAACGCCAAGAACTACGGTGTGCCGCAGAACCGTGACCGTGTGTTCTGTCTCTCCATGCGCCGAGACGTAGCCTTCGACTATCAGTTTCCCGAACCTTTCGAGCTGCTTACCCGACTGGAAGACGTGCTGGAAGATGAAGTGTCCGACCGCTATTTCCTCAAGGACGATGCCGTAAGCAAGTTCCTCAAGGCCAACGACTCGGACAATGCCATATTCGTGCAGTTTGACCTACCACCGACACATGAGGCGGCAATGTTTCTCAAGACGCTCCTTTGTGATTTCATGGAAGTTGAAGGCGTGTGGAAGATGGCTATTTCTGATGCTGAACGAAAGATAGAGGTAAATCGTAAGAACGTCGTTGATTCGTGGCAGAACTGGCTGACCGACCGAGATTTTTTCAGTAAGGTTTTTCAGTCGGAGTTTGAACGGAATATGGAGAGGAAGAAGGATGAGAACTGACAACCCACCCGACCGTGTAATCCGTATCATAGCTGATATGATTGGGGAAGGTAGGTTGCTCACCTGCCCTGCTTCAATGTTCAGCGCAGAGCGTTTCAACGGAGCATTTCACGGTATAGCAATAACCATCATGGCGCGCACCGATTGCAGCGACGTATTCTTTGTGGCAGTAGAATTATGAACAACCCTCGCCCCATCGTCCTTGGCTCCTACAGCCCCTCGCAGAACGGCATCATCGTGTCGCCATACGGCATAGCCCTGTGTATAGTTGGGGGAGGTAAGGGTCACGACGTGGATAAACCGAAAATATTGATAGAGTATGATTGACCGTTCAGTCCTCGTCCACTACCGCACCGAGGAAGCCAAAGCCTTCCGCCGTGAGCATGGCGACCGGGGAGGGTGTAAATACGGCGACAAGTATCACCGCCCCAGTCCGTGGCCGTGGAGTAATTCGATAACAACAGTAACAAAAGACAACCTCCTATGCTTAACATTCATCTGATACACGAAGCCAGAACCGAACACGCGAAAGCCGTGCGTCGTTTGACAGGTACTAACGGCTTCCGTAATAAGGAATGGCATCTGTGTCAAGGATGTCTGATGAAATGTATAGGTACGTTTCTCACTACAGACAATCTGATTGCGATATGCTACGAATGAGAATAGCAGCTTTCCGAGGTCGTCCTTTGAATGGTGATGTTTACTCCAACATTCAGTGTATGGAGATAAATGGGTGGGGTACAACCAACGCCCTCACCTCAGTAGGCAAAGACAACATTGTATTGATAACGTATGATTAAACAAATCCCTTTCGTGCAACGCACATCACAGTTTTGCCCACGTCAAGGGTATTCCACGGCATTGTTTGCACGCTACGACGGATGGGCAGGTCTCTTTGGAGAGAACCACGGACAGCACACAATGGTATTGATAGAATATGACTGACAAGTATTACATCGGATGGGTACGCAGCGGCAAGGACGGCAAGGGCCTCGTAAAGTACCGACCGCGTAAGCGGATAGCCAATGCCGTGACGACAATGGTCGGTAGAGGTATTGCTGACCCTCGCGACGGACTTGGCAACACTACACCGCATATAGTATATGAATATGAGTAACCGTAAAGACCTTATAAGGATGAAGTGGCGCGATGACGACACTATCCGTTTCTATCGCGACACGCCCGACAAGCGAGGAGTGAGCGAATTGGTAATAAACAATGTGAGGGGAGTAGCATATACGATAATATCAGGAAATGTGGCAAACGTCCTCATTCCACTATAAGAGCATGAATATGACAGACACCACACCGCATATAGTATATAAATTTGAATAAGACATGAAACTAAGAATAATTCCAATGGAGACCTATGACGGTTGCATCCCCGTGATCGTTTATATGGTTCAGAAATATATCGGAGGCAGTATCTTCGGCAAATGGGTTAATATCAAAGGATTTTCCGACAAGAAAAAGGCAGTGGCACTAATGTCACTATTGAATTGTTAAAACAAACATAAAACAATAAAAACAATGAAAACAGAAGAGATCAAGCCTGGCGACATTCTTTACGACGAAGAGCGAAAGATTTTGGTAAAAGTGGCGCGAGTAGATGAAGACGGATTAGTGAAGTATTCGGCATATACCGACATGCAAAGAATATTCAAGACTGTACCTCCACCCTATCGCATAGGCACTCGCACAGCCGATGCCTTTGTTCTGGCTACCAACGAGCAGCGCAAGTATATGGAAAGACAACTGGCAGTGTGCAGGTATGTAAACCTGCCTAAGAACAACCGTATGGAGACGCTTGCCTACATCATCGCCGACTTGAAGGCAGAGAACATTGAGCTTGAGCAGCGTGTGCATCAGCTCATGGACGACTACAACGAGATAGTCCGCCAGTTGCGCGGTAAGGAGAAACGCAAGGATGAAGATCCGTCAAAGCAGACGCTCGGTGATATGCTCAAGATGCGCGACCATTGCAATAAACTGGAAAGAATGAATGGAGAGCTGGAGCGTTTTGCAAAGGCAATCCATTCCTTTGTGAAGGATTTAAACATCTACATGGAAAAAGGAGCGTTATGTGGCTATAAGCCAGGCCATCCCCCTGTGTGTGCTACGGCCTGTTTGGAATGTGACTCATGCTTGGGCATTATTGATGGCTGCGGCGTTATCTGCCAACAGCTTCTTTTGGCTTTGAAGTTTGACACTAAAAAATGATGGCTGACACCACACGCACCATCGTAGTCGGCATAATGCAGACACCACCCTACGACCGTATGTTTGAGCAGAGCCGCCGCGTGTATTCCGCAAAAGGAATATCGCCCACGCTGCATACGCAAGGGGGGGGGTGGTCAAGAGATAAAGGTATTAATAGAACTATAAAAATATTGAACATGAGAAAATTTGTGATAAAGGCATTGCGAAACTATGGCTACCGTTTTCTTGATAAAAAGAGCGGTTACTACACTTTTGGCAAACCGCTTGGCTACGGCATCCTTCGTGCGGATGTGCGCGAGGGTGGAAACTCCCTAAGTGTCATGCTGATTGTTAAAGGCAACAAGAAGGATGGCAAACGCCCTAATCTGATATGGCAGCAGACGATCCAGGCCTTTATGGAAGAACATGACGAACAGAAGATGTACGAGGCGTTTGTGCGAGCCGTTGCCGACTGTGAGGCAGACATCTTCTCCAAAGCGCCTATTGCTTGGTTGCAGAACCGAGACGTGAGATACGACTTCGAGGAGAATGTCCGTATCGAGTAAAAGGAATAATCTACATTTGCACAAGCATACGAAGAACAAGGGATGGCCACAGTCGTCTGACTAAACAAAACTGCGTAACATTTCAACTATGATACAACATCAACACTGGGAAGACTCTATTCGCATACTCGTCACCGACGAGCAGCATCATGGCAGCATACAGGCGTTTATTCCTCACCGCACCGAAGACAAACCTTTGGATGGCGCAGCGGATGCTCTCATCTACTCGCTGTGGGTGGACGAAACTCACCGCGGCCATGAGGTGGCAAAACACCTGATGGAGGCAGTAGAAAAAGAACTGAAGCGTTGCGGCGTAGAGACCGTCGCAATCTCGTGGGACGGACGCGACTCTCCCCTATGGGTGTTGCATTGGTACGAAAGGTTGGGTTACGAAGAAAAGGCGTTAGGCCATCAATGCAGCACGCTTCTCAAACGGCTGTAAGGTACGCAACCGCAGAAAGGTGTTTCAATAAAAGAAATTCATCCCGAAGGCCAAGGGACCGTATTCAGTGTGCCGCATGTCGCCACTCCGTAAAACGTAACTAACGGGTTCTGGTGCAGACGAGCGAGACGAAGGAAAACGTTATAACCACTGCATATTTTTATTTTTACGAATTTATAGACTAAGAAACAACGTAATTTATGAAAACAAAGAACATTGTCATGGCTTCCATCCTGCTTGTGGTAGCCATTATGGTAGGCTCACTGGTAGCCACCTACTTCAGTTACAACAACCGCGAGATTGCGCTGCGCCAACAGGCAGAGGCACAGCGTGGAAAGATTGAGGGCGTTCACGACAAGATGTGGAAAATCATCCAGCAGAAGGCGCAGGTTACGGACGAGTACAAGCAGACCTTCGAGAAGATTTATCCGCAGCTCATTGCTGGACGTTATCAGAACGACAAGGGCACGATGATGAAGTGGATTAAGGAGAGCAATCCTAACTTTGATGTGTCGCTCTACCGCGACCTCATGCAGTCTATCGAGATACAGCGCACCGAGTTCCAGACCTCGCAAGAACGTATGCTTGACATCATCCGTGAGCACGAAACGCTCACACGCACCTACCCTGCCCGATGGTTTGTGTCGAATACCATGCCAATCGAATACAAGGTTATCTCTTCGTCGCGCTCAAAGGAGGTGATGGATGCAGGCGAGGACAATGACGTGGATTTGTTCGGCAAAAAAGAGTAAAGGCGTATGGAACTACTCGTTTTTCTCATCCCCTTCTTTGTGTCGGCTGTGTTGCTGCTATTCTTCCGCAAGCAGACCACATGGTGGGAGCACGCCATACTTATCATCCCCTCGCTCCTTGTGGGCGCAGCGATGATATGGGCGTTTGAACGTGTCGAGTCAAGCGACACGGAATACTTAGGCAGCTATGTCACAAAGATACGCTATTACGAGCCGTGGAACGAACTTCAAAGAAGGACGCAGACCTATAGGGACTCTAAGGGACATAGCCACACCCGAACCTACAATGTCACTGTGAACCACCCCGAACGTTGGACCTACTACGACCATTCGGGACGTGAACGAAGGTGTTCTAATGAAGACTTTTCGGCTATGAAGCGTCGCTTGTCGGTGGCTTCGGTGTTCGTGGATATGCACCGCAACTATTACACCCGTGATGGCGATGCGTATGAATACCGATGGAACGGTCAGCCCGCTACGCTCTATTCCGTTACCCGTGAAAATGAATACGAGAACAAGGTGAAGGCTTCGCGCTCGGTGTTTAAGTTTGAGGACATCAATGAAAAGGAGGCTCGCCGACTTGGTTTGCACGACTATCCCCAGATACGGCTTTGCGACCAGTCGCCTATCATCGGAGAGAAGTTTTCTGCCCGACAAGAGCGAGCCATCCGCGTGCTCAACGCCCGATACGGACCGAAGAAGGAGTTTCGCATCTATCTGCTTTTCTATCGCAACAAGCCGCTATCCATTGCCGACCGACAACGCTCCTATTGGCAGGGAGGCAACAAGAACGAGCTTGTGGTGTGCGTAGGTCTTGACAGCCGTAACCGCGTGATGTGGAGCGATGCCTTCTCTTGGTGTGACTCGCCCGTGCTTGCCGTGAAGAGCCGCGACTGGTTTACGTCGCACCGACTTGACCTCTGCGCCTTTGCCTCGTA